>ORMF010125476.1_pt1 | contig 209488 bp, 211 predicted proteins | sample 1779871 | NCBI WGS metagenome assembly ORMF01 (sample SAMEA104232316, study PRJEB22302) | groundwater metagenome | biome: forest; feature: aquifer; material: groundwater | place: USA | collected 2011-08-07 | depth 5.4 m | reverse complement strand
TCGCAAAAGAGTTCTGCATCGTTTTCATCAACAAACGATAACTCTTCTTGGAGAATTTTGGAAGTAGGTAATCTTTATGATGTGCGTCACTCATAGAATCTTTCCTTCTTAAGATTCCAATATGTATCGCGACTTATTCAGTTTTTAATTATATTGAAGCTGTTTCTATACCTCTTGGATTTTTTTTACTATCTTTTCTTTTATCATCTCTGCATCGACTTTTTCAGTAATTTTTCTCATAACTTGTCCAACCAAAAACATGATGACTGCTTCTTTACCGGCTCTATAATCATCAACTGCTTTTTGATTTTCTTTTAACACGTCGGTAATTATTTTCTGCAATTTCCCCTCTTCCATAGTTACTGTTTTTTTAGCCGCAACAATAGCTTTTACCAATTGAGCGGGGAGAATTTTATTGATATCTGGTTTTTTGTTAATTATAATATTCGCAATATCTTTCGGGTTAATTCCATGGTTTTTCCCGATCGTAACTGCGTCTTCAAAATAATCTGCAAAAGATTTATCTCTGGTTAAAATTTCAGCATCATAGTAGGAAATCGAGTAGTCTTTTTTAAACCTCCCAATTTTTTTATCCTGTAATTCTGGCAATTGCTTCGCCAATTTGCCAATTTCATCTTTTGACCATAAAATAGGCGGTATATCCGGTTCCGGAAAGTATCTGTAGTCATGTGCTTCTTCTTTTGACCTTTGAGAGAATGTTTTCTGTCTAATCTCATCCCATCCGCGAGTTTCTTGAAGCGGAGTATCTTCTTTACTGAGTATCTCTTCCTGGCGTTTTATCTCGAAATCTATTGCTTTTTCAACAAATTTGAAAGAGTTGATGTTTTTTACCTCTACTTTATATTTTGGTAAAGCTTGAGTTAAGCTTTCCTTCAATGAAATATTTGGCTCAAGCCGCATTTCGCCTTTCTCCATATCGCCATTTGCGACATCGAGATAGCGGACAATTAGTTGGAGTTTTTGGAGATATTCTTTGACCTCTGAAGGACTTTGAAAATCAGGTTCGGTCACAATTTCAACTAGTGGCACACCCGACCTGTTAAAATCAATCAGACTTACCCTTTTACCCTCTAATTCCTGATGAATAAGTTTTCCTGTGTCTTCTTCCATATGAACGCGTCTGATCCGTATTCGTTTATTATTTTTGAGTGTGATAAATCCGTTATGCCCAAACGGCAAATCATATTGACTTATCTGATAGCCTTTGGGTAAATCTGGATAAAAATAATTTTTTCTGTCAAATTTTGAGAATTCATTAATTTTGCAACTAAGTGCGAGACCTATTTTTATACACCATTCAATTGCTGTTTTATTGGGAACAGGAAGTGCACCCGGTAGTCCAAGACACACAGGACACGTATATGTGTTTGGTTCTTTAGCAAAATATTCGGCAGAACAACTGCAGAACATTTTTGATTTTGTCTTTAGTTCGACATGTACTTCAAGTCCGATAACCGGTGTATAATTCTTCATAAATTTGGTTTTTTCTTGTGCCAGTCTGTCTCCTGCTCGTACTTATATGCAACATTTAGTACAACCTCTTCAGCAAATTGCGGACCAATAATCTGCATACCAATTGGAAGACCTGCTTTTGAGAATCCTACAGGGATATTAATACCCGACAATCCTGCAATTGAAGAAGGTTCAACTAAAACATCTGCTATTTCGCCAAACATAGCTTGGTTTTTACTTGCCCCAACAGGTAGAGCCGTGGTTGGCGATGTAGGACCTACAATTATATCAACATCTTTAAATGCTTTTTTAAAATCATCAACAATAATAGTCCGGACTTTATTTGCTTTGTTATAATACTGATCGTAGTACCCTGCTGAAAGTGTATAGGTTCCAAGCATAATTCTCCTTTTTGCTTCTTCTCCAAAAAATGACCTACCATTTCCGTAACGAATACCATCATATCGTGCAAGATTTGATGACACTTCGGCTCTTTGAATGATCGTATACACGGCGATAGCATATTTTGGAGGAAATAGTTTTATCTTTTTTACTTTCGCTCCGATTTTTTCTAATACTTTTATTCCTTCCTCAACATGAGTTTTAACCTCATCATTTACGTCGCTAAAATAATCGTCGGCAATTCCAATAGTTAGTCCATGAATATCATTCTTTAAGTTTTTTAAATAATTTGGAACGTCATTTGGAGAAGTAGTCGCATCATGGGGATCTTTTCCTGCGAGAATTTGCAAAAGCAATGCGCTGTCTTCGACTGTTTTTGTAATAGGTCCCGGACTATCAAGTGATGATGCCATTGCAATAACCCCGTACCTACTGACTCGTCCATAAGTCGGTTTCAATCCAACAACACCGCACCAGCTGGCAGGTTGTCTGATAGATCCTGCAGTTTCAGAGCCGATAGCTCCGAGCGCTTCGTTTGACGCTATGCTTGCAGCCGCTCCTCCCGATGATCCGCCGGGTAGGTGATTGGTGTCCCAAGGGTTTTTTGTCGCTCCGTAATCCGAAGTTTCAGTTGAGGAACCATGGGCCCAGGCGTCCATATTGGTTTTTCCCAGCATTACAACTCCCGCATCTTTGAGTTTTTTTACAACTGTAGCATCGTATGGGGGTACATAATTGTCTAACATTTTACTCGATGCGCTGGTTTGAATACCTTTTGTTGAAAAGTTATCTTTAATCGATAGAGGAATTCCAAGAAGTGGCAAATCACTTCCTAATTCCAGTTTTTCATCCGCATCCTTTGCATTTTTTAGCGCTTCATCTTCGGTCACAGTAACGTATGCATTAATCTTAGGCTCTAATTTTTTAATTCTTTCCAAATATGCTTTTGTTAACTCGACTGAAGAGTATTTTTTGTTTTTTAAATCTCGAATTGCCTGTGTAATTGTTAGGGATTTAATGTCCATTAAATTACCATCCTCTCTTAGCGTTTGCTTTTTTATTTGCTCCTCGGATATCTTTTATGAAGAAATCAACTCCATCACTTTCTAATACGACATATCCAGTATTTTCAACTGCTCCCTGTGGTAATTCATCATATTTTGCCCACCCAAGGTGGGTAAGTAAGGATCGCATAAGATTTCCATGATTGATTACCAGAATAGTTTTTTCTGGATAAGCAATAGCGATTTCTCTTAAAAATGTAATAAGTCTTAATGCTCCCTCCTCGGCAGATTCTATATCTTTGGAATGTTTATAAGTCATCTTCGCTTTTTCATCCATCTCCTTCAATGTATTTTGCATCTCTCTTTCAAGTTCATCTCTTGTTTTCTCAGGACGAGATTTTAAATAACTTGAGAAACTCCTTTCTCGGATTCTTTCGGTCGTTTGAACAGCGAGCTTCCTCTCAAGAGCAAGGATTTCTGCTGTTTGTTTGGCTCGAAGTAAGTCTGAGGATAAGACGACATCAAAGTGAATTTTTTTTAATTTTTTCGCCAGGTTATACACTTGAAGTTTACCTTTTTCGGTTAGTAATGCCAGATACTCAAGTTTAGGTTCAAATCCTTCATGGAATTTAACGTTATGTTCCGCTTCTCCATGTCTCACAATATATATAGTTGTTAAATCATGTTTACTCATTTTCTAATATCGCTTTTACTTTGAAAAGTCCGTTGTGTTCACTTTTTGTATTTGCCAATGCTTGTTCTTGTGATAGAGAAGGAGAGGGGATATCTTCGCGGGTCACGTTTTCAAGGCCCGTTACCTGAGAAGTCGGTTCGATATTTTCCGTATCTAATTCTTCAAGCTTATTAATATAATCCAGAACTTCAGCTAATTGACGTTCAAATTTTGCTTTTTCTTCTTCGTTTAGAGGCAGATTGGAGAGCTTTGCAACATGAGAAACATCAATTTTCATCGGCTGTTATTCTTTCTGTCAGATTTTTGCCTTTCGAACTTATTAACCTCGCTTTGAAACTGTGCCCTAGCCTCATCAGTTTCAAATGATATTGCGCGATACTTTTTATTAACAATAAAGTCGAAAGCTAATTTACGAAGATTAGTATCTATAATCTTGGAATTATGTGTTAAGTGTTCTTTTGGTGTGGACATAATAGATGCGATTTATTTTTAAATTATATCATAGCCTAATTTTTTGGCAATTGCATAACGAGCTTTATTTTCCAATGAGTCATTCAGTGTTTGTAGTTTAATTTCCTTATCATATTTTACTTGCAATGCTTTTTGTATTAAAAAATCGGCAACAGAAGGGTTCTTTGGCAATAATGGGCCATGGAAGTAGCAACCGATTGCATTTTTGTATACCGCGCCTTCTGTTCCGTCTTTTCCATTGTTACCAAAACCTTTTAAAACTTTAGCGAACGGTTTTACGTTTTTTCCAAGATATGTCCTCCCACCATGGTTCTCAAACCCCACGATCACCTTATCCCTTAAGGGATAATCTAGGCTTCTTGTGTCAATCTCAGCAATGATATTGCCTATTAAACGTTCCTGTTTGGATTCTTGGTGAACTGTTTTCATATCAAATATACCAAGTCCCTCTATCCTTTTTCCTTCTAGGGGTTCATAATAATTACCCATCAATTGAGGGGATCCACATACAAATAAAGCCGGAGTATTTTTTTCAATGAGTTTTTTGATCGCCCCCTTTTTTTTATAGAGATCCTTCATGACAATTCCTTGTTCGCGGTCTTGTGCACCACCTCCGAATAGGAGATCTATAGTCATCAGATATTGGTCATTTATACTTTGATCAATATTTAGGACCTCAATTTTGATGCCACGCCACTCACACCTTTTTTGAAGAGCAATTATATTTCCCCGATCTCCATATGTACTCATGAGCTTTGGGAATAACCAGCCTATTGTTAGTGAATACTCGCTTTGTTTCATAAAATTTTCTTGCCAGTTAATACTTTTCTTACTTCAAGCATTGCTGAATAAGTAGGTAAGATATAAAAAGTCTCATCTTTATTTATAAGTTTGACACCATCTTTAACTGCATCTGTAAGATCTTGGTAGGTTTGGAAATTTTTATAATCTTCGTACTTTAATCTCAGCGCCATATCGTAAACTCTATCTCCTGAGATAAGAATATGTTTAAAGCTTTCTATACCGGGTAGATCGACATCCCAAATCCATGATACATCCCGACCATCGGGTATTTTATTGTTTAATACAATAAGTAGGCTTTTAGCTCCAAGGTCCCTTATAGTAGTATAAGACTGGTTAAAACTTGTCGGATTTTTTGATAAAAATAATTGTACACTTTTTCCCTTATACAATACTTTCTCCTGACGTCCAAATGCCGGTTTAAAATCAGAAAATGATTTTTCAATAGTTTGCTTTTTTACTCCAACTTGATTAAGCAATAGCACTGCCGCAAGGGTGTTATATTTATTATAAATTCCTGATAGGGGATAAACTTGAAAATTACTATCATCTAATCTTGGTCTTCTTAGACTACATTTTTCGCAATACCACTCTCCGAGATGTGAAAAATAAACAGTTTTGAAAACCAGTTGAGCATTACATCTTGGACAGAAAACCGAGTCAGCTGCGTGCTCTAATTTGTTTTGATGTATCAATACATCACTACAGCCAAAATATTTTATATTCTTCCGCTTTTCACCAAGAAAAGCTATCTGTGGGTCATCGGCATTGAGAATAACCATTGTTTCTTCAGAAAGTTGTTCCAAAGAGTTTTTCCATTTCTTTGCAATTGTGTTCACTTCTCCATACCGGTCAAGCTGGTCGCGGAAGAGATTGAGGAGAATAAGATAATCTGGTTTTATTTCTTTTAAAATAAGAGGGAGTATGTTTTCATCAACTTCAAATAGTGCATAATCCTGTTTTAGCCTTCCTAAAACGTCGGTATGTAGTAGGAGCGACGACGCAATCCCATTGAGGAGATTTGCCCCGGATCGGTTCTGAATAACTTTTTTTCCGTTTTCCTCAAGAACAGTCCTAATTAATCTTGCTGTCGTTGTTTTACCATTGGTCCCGGCAATAAGGATTATTTTTACATGAGAACGAGACAAAAGTTCGCTGATGATTTTTTTATTTACTAAAAGCGCAATATGCCCAGGCCATGTAGAACCATTCCCAAGGTTAAGTGTTCGCGCAATTTTAGAGACTGTTTTTCCAAAATATATCAAGAGTAGATTTTTCATAACGGAGCAATTATATAATAACTTTATTACTTAGGCTTGTCGAGATTTAGTATGCAAAGATGAGATGGGATCTACATTGATCGAAGTATCTTAACTCGTTCTTCAATCGGCGGGTGTGTGCTGAAAAGCCCAGTGAGCCAGCCCTGAAAGCTTTTTCCTTTGAACGGATTGACGATAAATAAATGAGCTGTTGCATTAGTTGCAGTTGAAAGCGGCCTTTGATCTTTTGATATTTTCTCAAGTGCACTTGCGAGACCTTCGGGATACCGAGTAAGAAGAGCTCCCGAGGCATCTGCCAGAAATTCTCTCTTTCGGGATACTGCAAGTTGAATGAGGCTTGCTACGATGGGTGCAAGGATTGCAAGAATTATCCCAAATACGAGAAAAACTGCCTGACCTCTGTTGTCATCGTCACTATTTCTTCTAAATCCACCCCAAAATAAATTTCTCATAAAAAGGTCTGCAAGAAGGGCGATAAAACCAACAAGCACTGCTGTAATTGCAAGAAGACGTGTATCGAAATTTTTTACATGAGACAGTTCATGTGCAAGAACTCCCTCTAATTCCGTTTTATTAAGTCTTTCAAGTAACCCGGTCGTTACTGCAACAGAGGCGTGTTTTGGATCTCGTCCGGTAGCAAATGCATTGGGGGAGGGATCATCGATTATATAAATGTTCGGTTTTGGTAAACCGTCTCCGATCGCAAGATTCTCAACAATTCGAAATAATTCCGAATTATCCTTTTTTTCTATACTTTTGGCTCCCGAAGTTGCTAGGACTATCCTATCCGAAAAGAAATAACTGCCGATACTTGAGAAAATCGCGATTAAAAAAATTATATAAGTGAAAGAAGGACCATAACCTGTCGCCTTCACTATGACGTATCCTACAGTTGTTGTAAATAATACAAATAAAAACATAATAAGCCATGTTTTCCATTTATTGCTTGAGATAGCAGAATATATATTCATATTATTCAAAAGAAAAGCTAATTTGAAAATTCTAGGAAATTGCGAGACAATTTTTTTTGACAGTTTTATTTGCCAGTAATATTGCGCTCGTACCTATGCTATATATTAAAAGCTTACTTTAACAGGCTTTTTATCAGCTTCATCCGCTCCAAAAAACTCTGCGGGTTTGAAGTGAAACAAATTTGCAATCATGGCATTTGGAAATACCGTTAACTTGGTATTATAATCCAAGACATTGCTGTTTAAGAACTGGCGGGAATAAGCTATTTTATTTTCAGTATCGGAAAGTTCTTCCTGAAGATTAAGAAAATTTTGACTTGCTTTTAAATCCGGATAATTTTCAGACACTGCAAAAAGCGACTTTAAAGATTGACTGAGCATATTGTTTGCCTCTGCCTTTTCTTTTGTTGAGGAGGCAGATAAGAGACTGGCACGCGCTTTTGTTACATTTTCAAGAAGTTCTCTCTCGTGCTTTGCATATCCTTTAACCGTTTCGACGAGGTTTGGGATAAGGTCAGTTCTTCTTTTCAACTGGACGTCTATTTGAGAAAGCGCCTCAGATATCCGTACTTTTGCCATAACCAAACTGTTATAAATAAACCACAGATACAAAAGCACCCCACCTACAATAAGTAATAAAATCATGTTTAACTGCATAAAATCACCTCCTCTACACTAAGCTTTGAACCAATGCTCAACTTGATTATATGGCATTGCATTTAAAATGTCACTAGGTTTTGCCCAACCTCGTCTCGCAACAGAAACCCCATACTCCATGAGATCCATTTGCGAAGCGGCGTGACTGTCAGTATCAATAGTTAATGTTACTCCCTCCTTAACTGCTTCTCTAACGAGAATATTCGGAAGATCAAGACGCAAAGGCCATGCATTTATCTCCAGAGCTTTTTTATAAGTCTTACAAAACTCGAATATTTTATCCCACTCGAGTTCATAACCCGATCTTTGATTAAGAAGTCTTCCAGTTGGATGAGCCAGTATCTTTGTCTTAGGATTTGCTAATCCCTTCAAAACTCTTTCGGTCATTGCCTTTTTATTCATATCAAAAGCACTGTGGACAGATATTATGGCTCCGTCCAGTAGAGATAATGCAACATCGTCAACGGCTAACTTGCCGTTTGGAAGAATGTCTATCTCGAGCAATGAAAATATTCGTATAATTTTATTATACCTTAGCTTTAATCGGTCAATAAATTTACTCCTTTTTTTAAGAATATCATAAATTTGTTTTGTCGTGTGTTTTGAAACACTAGGATTGTGTTCAGAGAATCCAAGATACGAATAACCCAATGTAACTGCTTTTTTAAGCATCTCCTCCATACTACTTTGTCCCATATCATGGCTTGGTTCAATAGGATAGCTTGAATGAATATGAAAGTCTCCTTTTATATCGGATACCTCTACTACTTTTGGTAATTTTTTCTGCCTTGCTAACTCAATCTCTCCGGTATCTTCTCTCATCTCGGGCGGAATCAATTGCATTCCTAATCTTTTGTAAATCTCCTCTTCGGTTTTAATAGTTTCGTATTTTGCATCGTCTGAACTTTTTTTCTTTATCCCGTAATCTGACAGCGAGAGCCCCTTTGACAATGCATAATCCCTGAGACGGATATTATGGGCTTTACTTCCAGTAAAATGCTGTAGAAGGGCTCCAAAGCCCTTAGGAGACTCTACCATTAGATCGATCTGTCTCCCGCCCGATATCAGGATTGAGGACGTTCTGGTACCTTTTTCAATGACCCTTTCCTTATAAGGATATGCGGTGAAGTGTTTTAAAACGGCTTCGGGATCATTTGTCGAAACTGCTATATCTACGTCTCCTATCGTTTCTTTTTTTCTCCGAAGGCTTCCGAGAGGGTAAGCTTCCTTAACAGCTTTTGATTGCTTTAGATAATCGATCATCTTTTTTGCAATTTCATTCGCATAGGGGAGTACCATACGCGCTGTTTTTGTTTTTCCTCTCCCGTATTCTTCAAATGCCTGGAGAATATCTTGCTGTGACTTTTCGCCAAATCCCGCAAGAGAAGCGATTTTATTCTCATTGGCAAGCTTAATAATATCTTGAATAACATTTTGTGGGTTTTTCAGCTTAAATTCGGTTACCAGCCTATATGCCTTTTTTGGTCCAAAAGATGGCACATCAAGAAGAGGAAAAACTGCCTTAGGGATATTTCTCATAACTTCTTCAAAATGTTTTACTTTGCCGGTCTTGAAAAGTTCTTCAAGATGAGACTGAATAGACGGGCCGACGCCGGGTAGATTTTTGATCTTTTTTTCCTTAAATAAGTCTTTTAGTTCATGTGGGAAGTGCTCAATGGTATCGGCAGCTTTCTGATAAGCGATGATCTGAAAACGGTATTTTTTCTCATCTTTTATACTATACGCGGCAGCTACATTTCTCAACAATCGACTGATCTCTGCATTTGTCACGAAATGAGTGTAGCAGAGGATTGACGAAGGTGCAATATTTTGGTACGATACAAGCCTCGCCCCAGTCACATATAGATAATCTTATGGGGTGGTAGCTCAGTCGGCTAGAGCGCTTCCCTGTCACGGAAGAGGTCGCGGGTTCGAGTCCCGTCCACCCCGCCCCAGTTTTCCTTTAGTTGTAATCCAAATCTCCATTTACTAGAATGCTCGAGTTATGACAATTGAACGACAATATTCTTTTTTAGGTATTCCAGTTCCATTTACAAAAATAGAATTGAAATCTGGAACAGATGAGATAATAGAGTATATGCATTCATTTGGTGCAATCCCACTATCTTTTCTACATGTAGATACACCAGATGAGATTGAAATATTTAAAGGTGCTATTTCTAAAAAAACGAATATGGTTGTACCAGGCATTATTCCTTACAGATTCAAAGAGGAAGCAATTAATCAAGCGAAGATAAAATCAGATGGATTACTTCTAAAGAAAAAATACCATTGGAAACCTACAAAATAATTCCTATGTTTGGACTTTTTGAAAGCTATTATAGACATTAAAAAAATTAAAAAAATCCTCAAACCCCTCAATTATAGGCTTATTTTGCCTATTGCATTCTCAAAAAAAAAGTTGTATACTCTGCATTACTTAATAGATCTATCACTGCCCGCGATAGGAGAAAATAAAAAGTGGTAAAAAAACCAACTACAAAAACTACAGTAAAAAGACAAGCGAAAAATCCAAAACTATTCAAAGTTGTTGAAAAACCTCAAGAACCAAATAAAAGCTTCTTTGATTTTTTGAAATTTGGGGAGTCATACACAAGTTTAGTATTAGGAATTGTCGTTGTTGTAATCTCAACAGTTTTACTTTTATCTTTTGTTCATAACAAAACAGAAAGTAAAACAGCAAATCCAAACCCACAAATATTATCTCAAAAAACAGAAAAACCTTCCCCTACATTTACAAATAGTCCAAAACCAACCATTACCCTAAAGCCATCAGTTACTATTAAACCAACTAAACAGCCTCAACCAACAGTTGAACAAAAAAAGTTAACACAAGCAACGGTAGCACAAATTGGTAATCAGAATAATACCGGAAACAGATCATATACTGTAGCTGCTGGGGATACACTTTGGAGCATATCTCAAAAAGTTTACAATAGTGGGTATAATTGGGTAGATATTGCCCGTACAAATAATTTGAACGATGCAAATATGATTCATCCAGGAAACAAGCTTGTACTTCCAAAAGCTCAAGTAAAGGTGGTTAAAGGTACGGATAGCTCAGTAAACACAAGTTCTGTTTCAGGTACTACTACACAGGCACAACAGACTCTTGGAACAAACAAGATTACAGGCACATCATACAAAATCGTAAAAGGCGACACTTTATGGAGTATAGCTGTAAGAGCATACGGTGATGGCTACCAGTGGGTAAAGATAGCCCGTACAAATAATTTGAACAACCCGAATACTATTCATTCCAATAATACATTGAGTATACCCCGAAGCTAAAGCTAAGTTCTTTAGTACTTTCCTTAGAATCCTTATTCTCTCTGTTTACACGTTAGAGTGATAAATATTTAAGATTCTGCTATCATTGACCTAAGCAAAAGGCACAAGTCGTAAAAGCTTTGCGGTGGTAGTTCAGCGGTAGAATGTCTCCTTCCCAAGGAGAAGGCCGAGGGTTCAACTCCCTTCCACCGCTCACTTATTTTATTAATATCTTCGTCTTCTTGACGATATTGTTCCGATCTGGTAAGATAAATCGTGCCCCTTACAAATAGTTCGAATAAAAAAACAAAGTATATTTTTGTTTCGGGAGGTGTCATATCCGGTATTGGTAAAGGCACCACCGCAGCATCCATCGCCCTTCTCCTTAAATCTGCCGGTTTTAGAATAGCTCCTATAAAGTTTGAAGGATATCTTAATATAGACGCCGGAACAATTAACCCGATCGAACATGGCGATCCGTTCTTGTGTGAAGATGGTACGGAGACGGATATGGATATAGGAACCTATGAGAAATTTCTGGATGAAGATATGGGACGAGAAAATTTCGTTACCATGGGACAAGTTTACAAAACAATAATTGATAAAGAGCGAAGGTTTGAGTACAACGGTGAAGACGTAGAAGCCGTCCATATCTCGGAAGAAATCATCCGAAGAATTCAGAACCTTGCCCGTATAAAAAACGCAGATATTGTAACTATTGAATTGGGTGGAACTGCAGGAGAATATTGGAATGTGTTTTTCTATGAAGCAGCGAGACTTCTTGCTCTCAAATATCCCGGTGATGTAATTCATGTCCATGTCAGCTATGTCCCAACTCCAAGGCATTTGGGAGAGCCAAAAACTAAACCGACACAACTTTCGGTCCGAACACTTAATTCTATGGGTATTCAGCCCGATTTTATAGTTGCCAGGTCTGAAGTGTCGCTTGATCAAAGGAGGAAGGATAGATTTGCGCTTTTTTGTAACATGCGCCCTGAGGACATAATTACTAATCCCGACGTTTCTTCAGTTTATCAAGTTCCCTTAATGCTTCAAGAGCAGGAAATGGACAGAAAAGTACTGCAAAAACTTGGTCTTCCGGTAAAAAGTGCAAAAGTAGATAATTGGAAAAAACTCCTGCAGAGAGTAAATTCATCAAAAAAAGAGCAGGTTAATATTTCAATTGTTGGCAAGTATTTCGGTACGGGAGATTATCAATTAAGAGATTCATATGCAGCCCTTTTCGATGCATTGGATCATGCAGGCTGGAAACTTGGTGTTGACCTAAAAACAAAATGGGTAGATGCGGAGAAGGTAGAAAAAAATGGAGCCAAGCAAATGATTGGAAATCCTGACGGAATTATTGTACCTATCGGTTGGGGGAAGCGCGGTGCTGAGGGCATGATACAAGCAGCCGATTACGCGAGGAAAAGCAGTATTCCCTATTTGGGTCTTTGTTATGGTATGCAGCTTGCCGTCGTAGCATTCGCACGCTCGGTTTTGGGATGGAAAGATGCAGATACAACGGAAAATAATCCAAAAACCGCCCACCCGGTCATTTATCTAATCCCTTCACAAAAAGAGCATATGGAAAGAAGAGCCTATGGTGGTACCATGAGACTTGGTGCTTGGGACGCACAGGTTAAGGAAAACACAACTGCAATTGCGTGTTATGAGAAGTACGGAGAGTTTATAAACAGAAAGAATGGACTAACAAGTGAACGGCATCGACATAGATATGAGTTTAACAATAAGTTTGCATCTGATTTTGAAAAAAAGGGTTTGATCATTTCGGCTCGATCCGTAAAGGAAGGACTCGTAGAAATAGTAGAGCTGCCAAATCATCCATTTTATGTTGGAGTCCAAGGACATCCCGAATATAAGAGTAGACCACTAAAACCCCACCCAATATTTATGGGTTTTATCCAAGCGAGCAGGAAAAAGAAGTAGTTCTCAATCAAGCTTGAGTAATAGGATTATTTTCGCTATAATACAGTCATATGTTAATGACAATTGATTTCGCACCTGGAGATGTCGTACGGGTCCATCAGAAGGTACAAGAAGGCGATAAAACTCGTGTGCAGGTATTCAAAGGAACCGTCCTCGGAATTAGAGGGAGGGGAGAAAATAAAATGTTTACTGTGCGGAAAAAGGTAGGAAGCATCGCAGTTGAGAGAATTTGGCCTGTTAACTCGGCTATGCTTGAGAAAGTAGAGGTTGAGGAACGTCCCCGAAAAAGAGTACGACGCGCAAAACTTACCCATCTTAGAAATACTTAAAACAAACAATTATTTTCTCCGGTTTATTTTCCAAAACTTTCTAACTTATTTTTTTCTTTTTGATAAAATAATCATAACTCGATACTACAAAGGCATATGTTTACCAGAAAACTTGATGAGGGGAAAAAGGGAGAAGATCTTGCGGAACAGTATTTGAAGAAAAAAGGCTTTGAGATAATTGAGAGAAATTTTCGGATTCGGGGCGGAGAAATAGATATTATTGCAATTGACCAGGACACGCTGGTATTTGTTGAAGTAAAGACGAGATCATCTAATGAGTTCGGGACACCACTTGAAGCTATAACTCCGTGGAAATTACGCTCGGTTATTAAAACTGCGGAGTTTTATAAACTCATTCATCCAAAGCTTCCTGATGCAATGAGGATTGATGCGGTATCTGTTACTATAGACCGAGTGAATAATACAACAACAATTAGTCTTGAAAAAAATATAAGTTAATACGGATCTACCTACCATTAACCGATTTAATTTGGTTACGAATTTGAATCGCAGTTTCAAAATCCAATCGTTCTGCTGCAAGTTTCATTTCTTTGCGTAACTTTTTCATAAGTTCTTGCCGCTCATCGGGTAGCAATACTTCTTTATTACTGAACTGAATGAGGTCATCGAGAGTTTGTCTTTCCTCATTCTCTTTTTCTTGTTCGACCAATTTCGCTCGGATTGCTTTTTCAATACTTTTTGGAGAAATATTATGTTTTTTGTTGTAGGCAATCTGTATTTCTCTTCGTCTACTTACCTCATCAATCGCTGCCTGCATAGAACGGGTAGTAGTATCAGCATACATGAGAACTTCGGCATCAACATTTCTTGCAGCCCGGCCCATTGTTTGAATAAGTGAAGTTCTACTTCTAAGAAAACCCTCTTTATCCGCATCAAGTATTGCAACAAGTGAAACTTCAGGCAGATCAAGGCCTTCACGAAGAAGGTTAATCCCGACAAGTACATCATGTTCTCCAAGTCTCAACCGCTCAAGCACATCTTGACGCTCAAGTGTTACGATATCTGAGTGTAAATAAGTGACTTTTATACCCCGCTCTTCAAGATAACTCGATAGCTCTTCTGCCATACGTTTGGTCAAAGTTGTAACCAGCACTCTTTGCTTCTTTTTTATTCTTTTTTTAATTTCTTTCATTAGATCGTCTATCTGACCGATTGTTGATTTTACTGTTATTTTCGGATCGATGAGTCCTGTTGGGCGGATTAATTGTTCAGCAACCCCGTCTTTTGTCTCTTTGGCAAGAGATATTTCATAGTCATTTGGGGTGGCACTGACATAAACGGTCTCATGTGTTTTCCTCATAAACTCATCAAATCGGAGCGGTCTGTTATCAAGAGCGGACGGGAGACGGAAACCATAATCAATTAACATTTGCTTTCGGGACCTATCACCGTTGTACATGCCCCGAAGTTGAGGTATAGTTATATGCGATTCATCTACCAGGAGAAGCCAGTCGTCTGATGCCTGTTCAAGATAATCAATAAGTGTGTAAGGCGGCTGTCCGGGATTTCTTCCGTCGAAATATATAGAATAATTCTCAATCCCGTTTACATATCCCACCTCGCGAATCATTTCCAAATCAAAATTGGTCCGTTGAGTCAAACGTTGGGCTTCAAGTAGCTTATCCTGCTCTTTTAGCTCTTTAACCCTTAGATCCAAGTCATGCTGAATCCTTGAGAAAGCGTCTGTGTACGTTCTCGGATCGGTCATGTAGTGCTTTGCAGGGTAGATAACGGTTGCGTTAAGCGGGGACAGGATATCGCCTGTTAAAGAATTAAACTCATACATATTTGTAACAGTTTCACCAACTTCAATTCGTATCCCATGGTCAACGTATGCAGGGAAAAGATCAATATTGTTGCCTCTTATACGAAATGACCCTCTTTTGAATTCATAGTCATTTCGCAGATACTGGAGATCTGTCAATCGAAGAACAATATCCCGTTGGGTCACTTTTACACCGCGCTTAAGTTCAAGAACAAATTTACCATACTCAACAGGAGAACCCAAGTTATAAATACATGAAACAGATGCTACAACTATCACGTCTCTGCGAGTTAACAGGTTTGTTGTCGCGGCAAGGCGTAATTTATCTATTTCTTCATTTATTTCTGCCTCTTTTTCTATATACGTATCGGATTGAGGAACATATGCTTCCGGTTGATAATAATCGTAGTAGGAGACGAAATAGCTGACTGCATTTTTTGGAAAAAAATCACGGAACTCTTGATACAATTGCCCGGCAAGAGTTTTATTGTGAGAAATGACGAGGGTTGGTTTCTGAACGTTTTGAATTACATTTGCCATAGTGAATGTTTTTCCACTACCGGTCACACCGAGAAGTACTTGGTGTTTGGCCCGTTCTTTTAGGTTACGTGTTAATTTTTCTATTGCCTGAGGTTGGTCGCCCGTCGGTTCAAAATCCGAAACAAGTTGAAATTTCATAGACGTATTGTAGCATAGATAACCAAACTTGACCCCTTTGGTACTAGTCTGTCCTATTGACAAATTTATACGAAATGTCGTATAAATTTCACTAATGCCTGGAGTACTTTACAGAAAAGAAAGACAAGTCTTAGAGTTTCTCGTTCAGTTCCAAAATAAGTATGGATATTCTCCGACGCTTCGAGAAATAGCAATAGCAACAGGGCACAGAAGTGTTTCAACAATCCATGTAATCCTTCGCGGTTTGGTGGACAAAGGATATGTCCAAAAAGTTGATGGAAATGCCAGAGTTTTGAAAATAAAAGAGGCTAGTATTATCTCGAAATTCTCTGGAATTGAACCATCGATGGAGCTTCCGTTAATGGGGTACATTGCAGCCGGGAAACCACTTGAGCCACATGTTGATCCTAATGCAACATTTCAAGTTTCAGCGTCGATGATATCGGGTGCGAAAACAGCATATGTTTTGCAAGTAAAAGGAGAATCAATGATTGAAGACGGCATATTTGACGGCGATTATGTCGTGATAGAAAAAGTCAGCCAGGCAACTAATGGCGAAATAGTTGTCGCGCTTGTAGATGATAACCTGGCAACGCTAAAAAAGTTTTATATGGAAGGGGAAAAAGTGATACTTCGGCCCGCAAACGCTCAAATGCAGCCCATCTACCCAAAGAGCATTAAAATACAAGGACGCGTCGTCGGACTCGTCAGAAAATACTAGATGGGAACGTTGTACCTCATATCAACCCCGATTGGTAACCTACAAGACATAACACTTAGAGCAATCAGAAAGTTATTTGAAGTTGATGTTATTGCTTGTGAAGATACAAGACGTACCGGGACCCTTCTGGAGACACTCCGTGCCCCGTACAACGCCCTACGGGGAAGAAGAAACAATACTACTCACCACAAACCCAAGCTTCTCTCGTATTTTGAACATAATGAGCTCAGGAGAAATCCTGAGATTTTGTCGCTTCTTCACAAAGGTCATGACGTTGCTCTCATCTCTGATGCCGGAACGCCGATGATTTCTGATCCAGGATTTAAACTAATTCGAGAATGTATAAAGGGGAATATTCCCGTCGTTGCAACACCTGGTCCGACAGCTGTAATCGCTGCCCTAACTCTCTCCGGTCTTCCGACCGATAAATTTTTATTTGCAGGCTACCCTCCAAAAAAATCGGGTCACAGAATAAAGTTTTTTGAAAACATCAAAAAGTCCCAGGAGTCTGTAATTTCTACAATAATTTTATTTGAGGCTCCGCATAAGCTGCTAAAAACACTCGAAGAGATAAAAGTAATTTTTGGAGATATTCGAATCGTCCTTTGCCGAGAACTAACAAAGATTTATGAGGAAGTAAGACGGGAGAAAATTTCTGAATCAATCGAGCATTTCCAAAAAACCAACCCAAAAGGCGAATTCGTCATCCTTTTCCACAAAGATTCTCCATAAAGTCATCTAAAAACGTACCCCATGCTTACGAGTACTTCCTTAGGGGACATTTTTGCTCTATCTTTGGATATTTTAGAAACACATGCCTGAGAGGCGTCAAAATAACAAAATAATGAGCGCACACTATCTCTAGCTTGTTGAGGAATCCCCTCAAGCTCATGTTCAAGTAAATTATCCCGTCCTTTTATGAAATCAACTTCAAGACTCATCCAGGATAAAGCACGGCTTTTAAAAAAATCTTTTTCTCTATAAGACTTTTTCCCCCAATCCGAGATGGTATCAAGGATATCCAAATTAATTTCGCGAAAAAGGCTATCCGCTGCTGATAAAATTGCAGGTGGTTCATAAAGACCCGCTGTTCCAAGGTCCGCCAGCGCAACTGCACGGCTGACAAGTGATGAAGATGATTTAAGATTTGGTTGAACGAATGTTTTATATTGATTGTCATACTGAGGTTCTGTCGTTTCAATTGCTTCACTTACAATTCTTTTATCAGGATCTGTAAAAATCTTCTCATTCCTATTCACTGTATCCATATAGGAAGTTGCTTTTTGAATACTTTCACTTTCATTTCTTCCCGTAAGCATTTCCCGCTTTATAATCATAAAACCATCTTCCTCATAGGTGTCTGTCTCCCAGTCTTGTACGATATCGTGATATGCAGCTGCAAATTTTCCAAGCAATTCTTCTCTTTCGCTGACCAATGTGGGATCAGCTTGGCGGATAGTTCGTAAAAGCAACTCGGTTCCATGTATGACATTTTTCGTATGAGAAACGTCATGGTGGGGAAGACGTTTTTTTACATCTTGAGGGTTTTCGAATTTATGACGTATCTGAGCCAAGGCATGGGTTATCCCAAGCTCTACAAGGCGTTGGAACCTTTCTTCGTGTTCTCTTGGGGGCAGTGGATGTGCTGATTCAACAGGCATAACTGCTATTATACTCTTTTTATCTATTTCAAAAATACAAGTTATAAAAAATATATCTTTAACTAGATAAAGCAGGAATTCTTGATCTACTGTATACCGTAACCGATTGTCCCTTGCTCCACTTTTCATCCTCTCGCCTTCGTTTGTCTATTTCTCCTTTAAATGCTTCACGAAGTACCCCTTGTGTAATTATTCGCGCCGTGTGTCTATCTATTGCCCTATTCAAGTCATATGCCATTACAGTCTGCTCCAAACCTTCTTCATCTAAGTCACGACGCTTCATATCCATTGCTAATTTCTGCTCAAGTCCTGTCCATGAACCCTTTTTCTCATCCCACTCTCCGGAATTATGTATCCTTTGAACTATCTCCTCTTGGGAAAGTCCCAGCGCATTAAATCTATCAATAATCCATACAGCAGAGTCAAATCTTCTTCGATCCAAATGCTGGTATAATTTAGAAGTAGCTACATCATTCACTAAAGTATCATGGGGTTTCCTCGCGAGCGAGATTTGTTCGGTTCTATAAGCTTGCGCTTCGACAAGCTCGGGAGGAATTTTTTTGCTGGGTCCGAAATTAAACTGAACAGCATGAGTCATTTCATGCATTCCTGTCTGAATTGCAGGAGGTAGAACTCCGTACTGTGCAACCGATTCTAAAGTTTCTCTCGTTCGAGGCTGTTTCTCTGCGATTTTGATGAGAGGCTTATCAATGTAATAAATCCCTTTTGCCCTTTCTCCATTAACTATGCATGGAACACCCCATTGAAATGGTACAAAATCTGTCAATTTTTTTCCGTTTATATCTCTTTTAAAGAGTTCATCCAATTCAAAATAGACTGCCAAAGTGCTCGTTTTTTGCCTAATCTCACCAAATGCTTTGCGTATAAGTGGTAGAACGGAGTTTGTTTCCTCAGCCCGCTCGCACGCTAAATGTATCTCACTGGTTTTAAGGACTCTCTCTCGTCGGAGTTTTTCCTCCGGAAGCTTAAGGTTTTCAAGCGCAGGATCTGAGTGAGAGGGATCGATATCTTTTAACGGGTAAGGCGGCCATAAATCAGTATCAGGCATATAGCCATTTCTTGCATTTCTGAAAGAGTTTGCAAATTCTAATCTTCTCTCAAGGCCCATCTGTTAATTATATCATACTATAAGTTGTTAATTCAAATTGGTGCGGTTGCACCATTGGAGCCTACCGGTTTTTGCGGATTTGTTTTGAAACCACTTTTCCGTCTTGATCAATTTGGTACACATACACCTCACCTGTTGCCAATTCTAGATTTGGGATATCTTGGTCTGAAACATTCTCCAAGTATTTAATAAGTGCACGTAGACTATTGCCATGGGCTGCGATAATCACATTTTTTCCTTCTTTGAGGTTTGGAAGAATATTGTTTTCGTAATAGGGGATAACCCGTGCGTATACCATTTTCAATGACTCGCCGTTTGGTGGTGGATAATCCCAGCTTCTTCGGATTTTAAGGAATTCTTCTTCTCCGACTTGCTCTTTTACCTGCCATTTATTTTTCCCTGTCAGTTCTCCGTAATCGCGTTCATTTAATGCTTTATCTTCAATCGGTTGGAGATCAGTTTGGCCAATAATTTTTTGAATTTCTTCCCATGTTTGCTTCGCTCTTTGCAAAACTGAAATATAAGCGAGGTCAAAATGGATATCTCGGAGAAGCTCTCCTGCATTTCGAGCTTCTTCTCGACCTTTAACGCTTAAGGGAATATCGGTCCACCCCGTCCAGAGGCCTTTTGCATTCCACTCGGATTCACCGTGGCGAACGAGAACCAAGTATGCCATAAGTTATAAAAATCCTCCTTTGTACACATGCCCTTTTTCACCATGAACTGTAACTGCAATACCGGATTTAAGTATTTTAGTTGCGTTCTTAACTCCGACGATTGCTGCAAAACCAAGTGTTTGAGCAAGGGTAGATGCGTATGTATTTTTTTCACCCGTTTCAACTATGACTGCGCGGGCTTTTTTGATTGCAGGTAAATAGAAAGGCGAAATATGAGTAAGAACAAGAATTTCCCCCGGCTTCACGTTTTTTATATCTTGAGGATTGTAAATTACCCTTGTAAATCCGCTTGCAATAAATGGCGAAAGGGAAAGTCCTTTCATAATTGGAAAATGTTTCTCAAAAAGTGTTTTTTTATCTTTTGAAGTATTTGCAAAGATCGGAGTTATTGGTTGTATTTTTGTAATAAAAATCTTACCATTTGAAACAACCCAATGTACCTCTTGCGGGAAATAAAAATGCTTCTCAATTTTTCGGGCAAGCTCAGCCAAACTCACGATCTCACGAGAGGAGATTTTTGAGCTTAAAGGAATAGTATGCAAACTCTGTAAATTTTCATTAGTATTTTTCCTTCCCGAAACAGCGTCCCTTTTAGCAATTTCCCTGTCAATAATAGTTGAAGTTTTTTTGGAAATTACATAATAATCATATATCTCTCCTTTTTTATTATCCCATTCAGAATATCCGCTTACTGATTTAATAATAATTTTTGTTTTATCCCCAGCTACAGGGTCAATGGTAAACATTTTTCCAGACTTCTCAATTGAAACTGACTTTTGTACAATAATGTCGATCCCCGAGTGAAAAAAATCGAGTCCATGTTGATACGAATGGAATAATATTTTAGGCTCGAATAATCTCGCCCATACCTCTTTAACACTTATAAATAAATTTACTCCCTTAGCAACAGAAGAAGGTGACGGGTGGTTTGCAAGAGTGAGGGTCTTTCCATGTTCTCCTGTAAGTGATGGAGACAAAATAAATGTTGTCTGATTAAGAATTCCCCCAAGAGATCGTGTCTCATCATCAATCTCTATAACAAACTCATCCGAAAATTTGCCTTTCATTATGTGCTTTTTGATATGGGAGGAGATTTGGGTAAGTGTTTCCGGTCTCTCAAAATAAGTAGTTGTTAGCAAATGTAGGATTTTGGATTTTAAACTATTTTCAGAAAGAAATTGGAAGTAGGCTTTTGATGATATAACAAAGCCTTCAAGTATAGGAAATCCCGCACGAGCTAGCTCATCAACCCGGAGGATTTTCCTACCCATATAGTTTCTTTTATCATCTTCAAGTTTTGAGTAGGGGTAAATAAAGGTCCGGTCTTGCCGCATACTTTATTATGTATATTTTCGGATGCATTTAGCAACTACTAACTAATAATTTACATTGACATTGCTGAGGTTGCAAAGTATTATAAATATAGGGGAAATGATCTTATGGTGATGACGCAAGCAGATAGATCAAAATACAAAACGCTTTATCTGAAAACAGCAAAAAATTATATTGAGGAATTGCTGAGTAATCAATCCTTACTTCAGACAATGCAGCAATCACAAGAAGCAGTAAGTAGCGTCCATCGCGCAGCTCATTCACTTGCAAGTCAAAGTATACTCATGGGTTATGAGAATATTGGAAAATTATCTAAGCTCATTGAACATATTTTGCAGGAAAAAATAGAAAATAAAGCTCAACTTGAAGCAGATCTGCTTGGCGCGATTTTGGAAAGCATTCAAAAAATGCAGGTATCTATATCGGAAATTGAAAAAAACGATCGAGAACTTGACCTTTCACAGGAAATAAAAAAGCTTGAAGCGTACCATAAAGTTTAATTATTAATGACTGTCTTATGCGTGTTTTATTGATTGAGGATGACAAATTTTTTCAGGAGTTTTATGCACTAAAGCTAAAGCAAAGAAATATTGAGGTAGATGTTGCGTCGGATGGAGAAGAAGGATTGCAAAAACTCGCAGAGAACAAACCCGATTTAATTCTTTTGGATCTTATTATGCCAAAAAAGGACGGGTATGATGTTTTGCAAAGTATGTCAGAGCAAAATTTAATTAGTCAGGTTCCTGTGTTGGTTTTTTCAACACTTGGTCAAGAAAAAGATGTTGAGAAAGCAAGACAATTGGGAGCCAGCGGTTATGTAAATAAAAGCTTTTTTGACTTTGATAAATTGCTCAATAGAATTATTGCACTGAGTAAAAAATAAGGAAGACTGCCTATGCTCATAACCGAAGATCAGCTAAAGAATCTTATTCTTAGTTTAAAGGTTGTTGATGAAAGAAAGTTGGATGAGATAGCCGAATACGCTAAGAACTCTCAAATCACTCTATCGGATGCCTTAATTGAAAAAGACGTTATAACAGATGAGAACTTAGGAATATTAATTTCAGATTCACTCAAAATCCCCTTTGTGGTCCTTGGGAAAATTTCTATTCCCGAAGAAGCATTTCGTATCATTCCTGAAAGAATTGCCCGTAAATTTAAAGTAGTTCCTTTTTCAAGAGATCAAGACGGAGTAAAAGTTGCAGTATCCGACCCCACAAATCATCTTATACAAGAGATGATAGCTAGAAAAACCGGGCAAAAAGTTACCATCTACCTCGCAACAGAAAGAGACATTTATAACAAGCTCTGGATTTTTAGAAAAGACCTTCAGAAAACTTTTGATTCTCTTGTCAAAGAACAAGTCCAAACTGCCGGAAAAACGGCATCAATTGATGCTCCTATTGCTAAAATAGTCGATTTGATTATTAATTATGCTTACGAGGATCGCGCTTCGGATATCCATATTGAGCCCGAAGATAAAGATACACTGGTACGATTTAGAGTTGACGGGATTTTACACGACGTACTCTACTTGCCAAAAAAGCTTCACGATCAAATAGTAACCCGGATAAAAGTTCTCTCAAGCCTCCGAACGGACGAACATATGACTCCACAAGATGGAAAAATGAAGATAGAGCTCGATGAAGAAGACCTTGATATCAGAGTTTCTCTCTTGCCAATAGTTAATGGAGAAAAGGTTGTTTTAAGACTCCTTGCATCGCATTTCAGACAATTTTCTCTTGTCGACTTAGGAATGACTGAGACAGATCTCCAAAAAGTGACTAATGCATACAATAAATCATTTGGTATGATTCTCTCAACGGGTCCTACCGGATCAGGTAAGACTACCTCAATTTATGCTATTTTAAAAATAATAAATACAAGAGAAAAAAATATTACAACAATCGAAGACCCGGTTGAATATCGAATCAAAGGAGTCAATCAAATACAGACAAATCCTAAAACAGAATTAACATTCGCGAGTGGTCTACGATCAATTTTGAGGCAAGATCCAAATATTATTTTTGTTGGAGAAATTCGAGATTCGGATACAGCTGGGATAGGAGTAAATGCTGCACTAACAGGACACTTGGTGTTATCTACTCTTCATACAAATGATGCAGCAACTGCACTTCCTCGTCTGACTGATATGAATGTCGAGCCTTTTCTCGTAGCGTCTACAGTCAATATAATTATAGCTCAGAGACTTGTGAGAAAGATTTGTGAGATGTGTAAAGCATCAGTTGATACAAATGAAGAAGAGATGAAAAAAAATCTTCCATCTGAAGTTATTGCTAAGCACTTCGGTGATGGAGAGAAACTGCACATTTACCGTGGGAACGGATGCGACGTCTGCCATTTTACCGGGTATGCAGGGAGAATTGGGATCTTTGAAGTTCTTGTTGTATCCAATGAAATAAAAAAGCTTATCAACGAAAAAAACGACTCCAATGTGATCTTAAAGCAAGCAATATCAGAAGGAATGACATCAATGCTTGATGATGGATTAAGTAAAGTGAAAAAAGGCCTTACCTCAATTGAAGAAGTCTTGCGTGTAACGAAAATTGAAGCATTATGAAAACCCACAATATTTCACTGTCTAGTAGCGATAAGATCACACTCGTTAGTAACATGTCTACAATGCTTTCTTCTGGAATTCCGATTCTTGAGACGATAGACTCACTTCTTGAGGACTCAAAAGGCAATCAAAGGAAGGTTTTACAAACTCTTAGAGAAGACTTGGGACAAGGTCAGCATGTCTACATCACTTTTTCAAAATTTCCAAGAATATTTAATAAAGTCACAGTTAATATCATAAGAGCCTCAGAGGAAGCTGGAACATTGGATATTGCATTAAAGGATCTTAAGGATAGTATTAAAAAAGAGGTAGAGTTTAATGACAAAATAAAATCAGCGCTTATCTACCCCATTTTTATTATGGTTATTTTTATATGCGTATTTCTTGTAATTCTAGTCTTTGTCGTTCCAAAACTTGCAACTGTCTTTAGCCGATTGAATGTAAGTCTTCCACTTCCAACCAGAATTCTTATTTTCCTTTCAGACTCGCTTATCCGTTACACATTCCCGATTATCATCGGGATCGCGGTCTTTATTGCGGGTATTGTTTATCTTTATAGAATAAACAAAAGAATTTTTATTGGCGCATTTTTATCTCTTCCTTACCTATCACGCCTTGCTGAGGAAGTTGACTTAACAAAGTTTACGAGGAGTCTTTACCTTCTCCTAAATGGAGGGATAACGATAACATCGGCTCTGGAACTTACGCAGGATATTGTAGTTAAAAAAAGCATCAAGAAAGCTATCAAGCATTCAAAAGAAGGAGTTCTTGCAGGTAAAAGGCTCTCACAAGGTTTGAAGGATTATAAAAATGTAATACCGCTTGTCATGATTAAAATTATTGAAGCAGGTGAGAGAAGCGGTTCACTTGATCACTCGATGCTTGATGTTTCGGAGTATTTGGATTATCAAGTATCCAGTACGCTCAAAACAGTCACGGCGCTTATTGAACCTCTTCTTCTTGTTATTGTAGGTGTATTAGTGGGAGGTATGATGATGGCAATTATCGCACCAATTTATAGCATCATAGGCCAGGTTGGAGGGCATTAATGGGAGTTAGGAGAGGCTTTTCACTCGTAGAATTATTAATTACAATAGGTATTTTTTCGTCCCTTATTGGGTTCGCAACTCTCAACTTTTATAAAGCAAAACACTCATCGTCTTTTTCATCCGCTCTTAGCGTCCTTGTTGCGGATCTTCAGGAGCAACAGGTAAAAGCAATGGTTGGTGACACAGAAGGGAGAGGGGTAGCTGATAATTATGGTATACATTTCCAAACTACGAGCTATACAATTTTTCATGGCACAACATACTCACTTTCCGACACAAGTAATTTTACAGTAACTCTTCCGGATACTATCGAAGTTGCCAGCACAACCTTCACAAGCTCTCAAGTTATATATACCAAAGGTAGCGGGGAGGTTTCCGGTTTTGTTAATGGTTCTAACACTGTTACCTTGAGAGACACTAATGAAGGGAGTCAAAAAACGATAACAATCAATAGATACGGTGTTATTACTGGAATAAATTAAACAAATGATACGTTTAAAAATAAAAAAAGAATTTCAAAAGGGACAGGCATTGGTTGAATTAATTTTGACAATAGGCATTATGGCAATCATACTTCCTGCGCTTTTTAATGGTTTTCTCGCATCACGCCAAGGAAAAGCACAGCAGGGACAGAGAATGGAAGCAATCGCGCTTTTGAAAGAGACAGAACAAGCTGTTAAATTCATACGAACAACCGGCTGGACTAACTTTGCAAGCTTTTCAGGTTCAGGAGCCCTTCATACCACAGTTTCGGGAAATTCATGGACTTTAACAAGTGGCTCACAGACGACAAGTGACGGTATTACTCAACAGGTTGTGGTTAGTAATGTTAATCGAGATACAAATGGCACTATCGTAACTTCGGGTGGAACTTCCGATCCATCTACAAAAAAAGTGGATATTACGATCTCTTGGAGTCAGCCATATGCATCTTCTATAACAACAACGCTCTATTTTACACATTCAGAGAATATTACCTATAGCGAAACAACTCAGACCCAGTTTAATGCCGGGACGAAAACCGGTGTAGCTGTCAGTTCGACAACAGGAACTGGTATTCCGGATGATGGCCAAGTACAATTGAGTACGGGAGGAGGAGGTAATAATGATTGGTGTAACCCAATTCTTGATACAAATACATTGGATCTTCCCAAAAATGGAGTTGCGACAGGTATGTCTGCAACTCTGGGAAATGCATATGTGGGTACAGGAGAAAATTCATCAGGTGTCTCATTTGCAAAAGTTAATGTATCAAGCGCAAATCCTCCAGTCCCATCACTTGGCTATACTTTTGATGGTTATAAGACAAATGGCGTATTTGGGGAAACAAACTATGCATATCTTGCGACTGACAATAATTCAAAAGAGGTTGTTATTATGGATTTAAATCAGGTAGTAAATGGAAAATATGTTGAAGTTGGATATTTTAATGCACCTGGAAATAATAACGGGCTGGAGGTCTTTGTCTCAGGAAATATTGGATATATGACCAATGGGAGTACTCTATATACTTTTGACCTTAGTTCCAAAACTGGATCTAGACCCCAACTTGCAAGTATAGCACTAGCCGGAACGGGGAATAAAATTTTCGTTTCAGGCAGTTATGCGTATGTGGCAATTGGAGGTGCTGGTACGGAGCTACAAATAATTCAGGTAGGAAGTGGAGGAACTAGTTTAAATGTTGTTGGACAAGCTGATGTTAATGGACAAGCAGCCCGAGACGTCTATATAAATTCATCAGCAACCCGTGCTTACCTTGCAACAAACTCATCTTCCTCACAGCATGAGCTTTTTATTATAGATATATCGTCAAAAACCGGTAATAGGCCAACACTTGGTTCATATGAAGCTAATGGTATGGATCCACAGGCCGTAACACTTGTTCCTGGAAACCTTGCAATTCTTGTTGGAAGCGGGGGAGAAGAGTATCAGGTAGTAAATACTTCAAACGAAGCAAATCCAGTGCGATGCGGGGGATATGATCTGAATGTATCTATTAATGGTATTCAATCGGTGCTTGACGCACAAGGCAACGCGTATTCGTACCTTATAGTTGCAGCAAATCCGGAATTCAGAATTCTCGAAGGAGGATTGGGAGGAGGATTTTCTGCCTCAGGTACATTTGGATCGCAAATATTTAATCCTGGATATCAAACTGCATTTAATCGTTTTGTAGCTACAATAACGCAGCCTTCTCAAACAACGATCCAGATGCAGGTTGCTTCTGCCGCTCAAGTGAGTGGGAGCTGTAATGGAGCATCTTACACGTATGTTGGGCCTAATGGTGATCCGGCAGCTTACTTCACTCCAAGCGGCAATACAATAACCGGGAATATTCCGCTCGGCAATTACAACCCAAGCTATCAAAACCCGGCACAGTGTTTTCGTTATAAAGTATTTTTTTCAACGTCTGACACTTCACAAACGCCGGTTTTTCAAGACGTATCTATTAATTACGCACAATGAGTAGAAAAATTAATAAAGGATTTACGACGATAGAATTGCTTGTTTACATGGGAATTTTGTCATTTCTTATCATGATTCTCAGCACTATTTTTGTGTCAATTGTTGACGTCCAGCTTGATTCCAAATCTACTTCGGACGTTGACCAGGATGGAAGGTATATCCTTGCAAGGTTGGCTTATGACTTTGGCTCTGCCCAAAGTGTCGCTTCACCATCGACTCCCGGCTCATCTTCAGGAACTTTGCAAATATCAATAAATTCTATAAACTATACGTATAATCTTGATGGAAGTGGAAATTTACAGCTAACAAACAATCTTGGGACTAATAATTTAAATAGTATTAATACGACTATACCTAGTATTACATTTCAAAGGATTGGAAATGGAGGGATAAATGATACGATACGGGTCACTTTCACAGTCAAGAGTACTACTCAGCGGCACACAGTCCCTGAACAAAGAACTTACCAAACAACGTTTGGAATATAGTAAAGAAGTTGAATATGAAAGGTCAAGCATTAATTACTCTTTTAATTTTTGCAATTATAGGAATTACAATTATTTCAGCGGCAATTACCATGCTTTTGATTAACTCAATCAGTGGTACAAAGTCACAACAAGGAACAGTTGCATACGAGATCGCAAAAAGCGGTGCTGAGAATGCATTGATTCGCTTGTTAAGAAACCCGAGTTATACAGGCGAAACATTGCCTGTCGGAAGCGGAAGTGCGTTAATTCAAGTAAGCGGTGGGGGAGGTAGTCCATACGTTATTCTTTCGCAAGGTACAATAGGTAATTTTTTAAGAAAGATACAAGTTACAGCTAATTACATAAACAATAGATTGACGGTAATTTCTCAACAGGAGGTTTTCTGATGGCTTCAAATAGAATAGGTGTAATTTATTTACAGAGAGAACGATTTCAACTGTACTCTCCTATGCTTCCCGGTATTCTTGAATTTAAGTTTGTTCCGGAAATTATAAGAGATTTAGATATTATAAATAGAGAGCTATTTGAAAATATTATCAAACTCTTTATTTCAAATGTGAAAATTCCCCCAAGCGATCTTATCATCGTTATAGCAGACAATGCATCATTCATACAAAACTTTATAAAGCCAAATTCTTCGCAACAGACAACAGCTTCTCAATCAACACAGGACCAATTCAAGAATGAAAAACTTATAGAAGAAGAGTTGCACGATCAAATAAAAAAGTTTATTGAACATACACCTTTTGATAGCGTTGCAAGTAAAACTTTCCCGCTCAATATCGGTTCGAGGGTTGTTGTGGTAAATAAGGATCTTTATGAATCTGTTAAAACAGCGTTTGAGACACAAGGATTCATAGTAAACTCGGTATTGCCGGGATTGGCATTTGGTGAGAGTATAGGCGTGAAAAATGATTTAGATGCCGCAACTGCAAACTTTCTTCTTCAAAAATATAACGCGTTAAATCAATATAATTTCCTAAAAAAAGACATTAATTTATCCGAAGTGAAGGAAAACATAGAGGGATTTGAACAACCGGTTAATAAAAAAACCAATAAAAGACTTATAGCCCTCGTCAGCATATTTGTGCTTCTTATCGGTGTTTTGATTATCGTTTATATAATGAATACCCTAAAACCTACCGTTATTAAGTCAAACGCACAACAGATTCCTGTCGCCACAGCATTACCGTTAACTCCTACAACTACCCAAGACAGTACAGGTACAGGAAATTTATTAAACCCTGATGAAGCAAAAAATTTAACTATCCAGATTGTAAATGCATCAACTTCTGCTCGACCTGCTCTGCTTTTGAAAGAGCACCTTGGTAAATACTCCTTCAAAAGTATCGATATACAGACGCAAGGTTCATCCGGTTCTTCAAATAATATAATTATATTTTCAGTAAGTCCGAGTCAGGCTCTTAGGAGTGCAGTTATAGAAGAGGTCAGGAAAACAGTCGGGGAAATACAAGTTCAGGATAAAAAAGAAGCAACATTTGATATACGAATTATTTTAGGGCAATAGCAACTTTGTGATTTCTAGCGGGACCTCTTTTTCTTAGAAGACTTGTGATTTGAGTGTTTGTGTGCCGGATGCTGGTTATTTACCAGATAAAGTAGTCCTAACAGAAGTCCCATACAAACAGTGGCCAAGCTCATAAAAAGATAGAAGCTTCCACCATTGAGCATGATTTCATTATTATATGTGTAGAACAGTGATAGGATACCAAATCCAAGAAGTACTATAAAGAATGCAATTAGATTCTTTGCCGTATCGTATGGTGAGGATTTCTTCATATATTCATAATAAGAACAAATTGCAGTAAATGTCAAGAGTCATTTTTAAGCAATAACGGTAGAGTTAATAAATAATTAGCTTATAACAATTTTGGTATAGAATGATATATTTCGTATTACAAATTGGGGTATTGACAATTGCTCAGCCATATGCAAATAATAATACATAAGATAAAAATAACTTTCGAAGTATGACTGCCCGAAAACTAAAAAACATCCAAAAAGGTTTCACATTAGTTGAACTTCTCGTTGTAATCGGAATTTTAGCAATCCTTCTCGCAATTGTTTTAATAGCTATCAACCCCGCAAGACAGTTTTCATTAGCAAGAGATACACAAAGACAAAGCAATGTTGGGGCTATTCTAGATGCTGTGAACCATTATATGGCGGACAACAAAGGAGCTTTACCCGCCGGTATTACTACAACAGCAAAAACTATTACATCAACAGCTGGTCTTAGCAACATTGATCTCTGTGCAGCGTTAGCACCGAAATATATTGCTGATCTTCCAGTAGACCCATCATCCGGAACAAAGTCACCGGCAAACTCAAAATGCACAGACACTGGGGCAACTTATCTGACAAACTATATGATAGTACAAAGCGCAACAGACAACAGGATAACAGTAACTGCAACTGGTGAAATAACCACACCAATCTCCGTAACTAGGTAAGCGTACCTTACCTCTTAGGTATCATTTCTATCTTCAAGACATTGCACTAATTTTGTGACCAAAACCACGTCGTACTGCAATCATTGTGCGACATAAATGCTATAATTCAACTATGATAGCGATCTACAAAGATACGAATACACTTAATGAGGAGTCGGATAATAGAGCTATTAATGAGCTTGAAAAGCTTGCTATAGAATATCCGGACGAGATTAGCATAGACAAAACTAGCGTTATGGATGCGGAGCTAAAGAAAAATGCTTTGAAGAATGCAAAAAGACTTCATAAATCCTCAGGGTATATTGAATCTTATGAAGTATTAGTATTGGATGTATCTAGGTTGGGTTATGCTGTTCTAGGTTCAGAAAAGGATGACAAGGAGTTAACCGATATTCTCAGTATTATATTTGGAGAAAAGCCCAAATCCAGCTACAAACAAAATGATCTTAGAGATGCATTGCACATACATACTACAATAAGGCACGGAGGTCGTTACTTTATAACCTACGATAAAAAACTCCTTAGAAAATCAAAGGAAATAGAAGGAAGATTTAATTCTATAATCATCTGCAATCCAGAAAAATGCTTAGAGTTGGTATTAGTCAGAATAAAAGTCTTAAAAGACGCAGGACATTGGCAAAATAATAAATCCGAATCTTAATATGGCACTGAAAAGAAATATGGCCCGTGATGAGATAGTTTCATTTATTGACAACGAGCTGTTGCCTCAAACAAAACAGGAAATTGAAAATCTTATTAGACCCACAAAAAAACCAGGAGGTTATTTTGTAGTGACAAGACAAATTCTTTGTATGGTTGACTTTCTAGGGGCAACACATTCAGGTTATCATTTATCAGAAAGAAGAGAGGATCCGAGAGGAGATAGAATTGCAACTTCTAAAAAGGCAATCAATTTTATTACAACTTTTTTTGAACCTAAGCAGACTTATCAACCACAAGCTGTAACCAACTTATACACAATATATAGGCACGGTTTAGTGCATCTATATCAACCCAAGTTTTTAAAGCTTAAGAACAAAAAGGTATTAAGATGGTTTTTCTATAAAGGCAAAAGAAATTATAGAAAAATTGATATTGATTCAGATAAAGGGAAAATTAGTTTTCACAATGTAGAACATCTTAAAGTAATACTTTCAGACCCTAAGTTTCCGAGAAACTGCTATTTACCAATAAGCATAGATGCTCTTTACGAAGATTTTGAAAAAGCGACTCAAGCTTATAGAAATAAATTAAGTAAGACAAAGTATTTGCAAACAAACTGGCGAACAACTGTTAATGCAATCTGTAAGCCTCGCTAGGATCTTGACCTTTATCTTAAAAGTCTATATTCTTCTTGAAGACTTAGAACGCTTTTTATTCAAAGGTACTTTTTGGAATAGTACGAAGCTATACAAGGGGGCTGTCTATAAAATCCCTGCTTGATATGCACTATAACAGTTATTTTTTGCTGTCGCTCTTTGATTGGTTAAAAAGTTTGCTGAAGCTGTCGGTAGATTACATCTATTTCCAGTATTAAGATTTAAATTATATTTACAAATTTCATCAGAACCACCATCTTTTTTACAATCATCATACAATTTTTGATTGAAATCTTGTATTTGCTTACAGGAACCCTCCCACCCAGCGTAATAAGCGTTATCTGCATCTTGCAGGCACTTGTTTAACTTTGACTTGTCAGGAGTTGGCACAGGTGTTGTTGTTGGAATGCTTTGAGTCTTTACGGGCATTTGAATAGCTGTCGGAGAGGGTATTAGTGTTGGGCTTAAGGTTGGGGCAATAACAGTTGGTGATAGGGTAGGTTTAAGATTTTTTTGTTTTACAATCTCGCTATTAAGTGTTTGATTTTTCCCGGCTAAAAAAGCGATGATTATAAAACTTGCAGCTAACAGGACAAGAAGCAGCCTATTGGTATTTATAATATTTTTCATTTTTACTGAGGAAATTTCCTATAACATTCATCTTTGTCGTTTTGCAAGCGTTTGTCTATAGAATCTGCGTTATATCGAGGTAATCTGCAAGAACATTCATTTTCTTCCTTATATTGTTGAGATATTGCGTCTATTTTTTTATCTTTTGGTAAATTATTTAGCTTCATATATTCGTCAACTGACATTTCATGAATAGAGATACATCTGTCAGATAATAGTCCCTGGCCTTCACATTCCCTAAACCATTGCTCTGAGTAATTACTTTCTGCGATTGTAATACAATTATCAAGTGATTTCTTCTCTTCGTCCTTCTTCGCTTGCTCCTGCTCTTTTTCTATTCTTTTTTGTTCTTCTTTATTTCTGTCTTCTTGTAATTTTGCTTCTTGCTGCCTTTCATTTGATTTCTCCTTACTAATTTGTGCGAAAAGGTAACTGCCGCCTAAAATGATGCTTATTATGATTAATGTCGCTGGCAGTGATAGTTGGTTTATTTTGTTCATTATTAAAGGAGTTTATAAGTAGGGGAATTTGCTTTTCCTATATATGCTTCTGCTATTTGTATTGTAATGCCAACCACTGCACACATGAGCGTATTATATCATGTATATTTGTTCTGTGACACATTATCCAATTCCAAACAGAATAGAGGTTAATCCTATTCTTGAGAAAAAAATGAAAAGACAGGAGGTACTTAAAAAAGTTAGAAGAAGAAGGGCGAAATATGTTAATATTAAGTAAATATGGCGAAGATATTACTGGTTGAAGATGATGAGTTTCTTAGAGATATCTATAATGAGTCGCTTATCTCTGCAGGGTATGATGTAACTACTGCAGTCGATGGGGAAGACGGATTAAATAAAATAAAACAAGCTGGATGGGATCTCATATTATTAGACGTTCTCATGCCAAAATTAAGCGGTATTGATATTGTAAAACAAATTAAGAGCTCTTCAACTTTTCCACCAACTCAACATATTGTTTTCTTAACAAATATAGACAACGAGGATACGATTCATCAATTGCAGGAATTAGGTGATGGGTATTTGGTAAAAAGTCAACTTACCCCGGAAGAATTTGTTGAAAAAGTAAAAAGTTACCTGCCAGCCAACTAGGTCTCACTTCTTCTCTCCTGATGCAAGTTTATTCTTAAAATAATCAACCCAGGGGTTTACTGCAGGGTTTTGATTGTACAAGAGAGCCAGATAAATGGTTAAGAAGCTTCCGAATTGTAATACTTCCAAAAAATCATCATATACCGTTTGCCCGCTTGTTTTAAACTCTTCAATTGAATAGTTATTTTGCTTTACCACATCAATTGTCAATTCAACTCTTTCCTGGATACTTTCAGAATAGTTTTTTGTGTTAAAAATAATAAATTGTAGAGGAGCATTATCTGGGAACTGTAACCCTTCCATCAGGTGATGATTTAAGTCAGGGAGAAGAAAGTGAGAAGAGAACGTTTTACTCGTTTCATTAAACTGATTTCTTATTATTTGGGCATTTCCGGACAAGTGCTCTCCCGCAAATATAATAGGTATCTTATTGTAAAATGTTTGAAGTTTTTCCGCCGCTTCCGTTTTAATATCTTCTAATTTTTCAGTAAACCTATCAATTGCTGCTGTTATTTCGTGCTCTTCAATATCAATAACATCAATTTTGTTAAGTAGTCCTATCAACCCAAGAATTGTGTATCCGTTCCCGAGCCGTGGAACTCCCGAAGGATTTAATTTTCCATCAAAAATATATGATAGGCAATTATTGTCTTTTGCAAATTCTGCTAGGTCACCGCCTTTTGTCAAAACGACTATCTTTGCCTCTTTGCTCTTTGCGTCGTGAGCGCAAGAAAGGACCTCTTCAGTCGTCCCCGAGTAGCTTGTAAGGACTACCAATGTGTTTTTATTGACATAATCGGGTAAATAGTAATCACTGACAATCTCAATCGGAAAAGGCAGACTTCTTCCAAGGAGTGCTTTTAAAACCAGCGCACCATAAACTGAGGCTCCCATGCCGCAGAATACAATATTTGAAATGTTTTCGACCTTTTCCAGCTTAAGGTTATTTACCTCTTCCCATGCAGTTTGACACTGTTTAATGAGTAGTTCTGTAGATAAAAGAGTATTTTGAGGATCTAATTTTTCTAAATCTTGCTTATTGCTAAAATCTACCATACTATTTTTCCCATCCTCTGTTTGGTTTGTTTCTTACGTCTTCAGTTTCATCAGGTCTATTGTAGTCATCCTCAAGTCTATATGTAGTGCCAATTTCAGGTATAGATGCTTCAAAGACGTCACAGTCGGTAATTGCTGCATGTCTGTGTTTTTGACCTGGCATCATTGTATATCCTTTACCCTTTTCCATCTCAATGGTTTCCAACTCCCCCTTGGTATTCTCAATAATCAAATTGCACCTTCCATTTGCTAACCAGTAACTTTCTTGTTTCTTGTCATGAACCTGAAGACTTAATCGTTTTCCAGCTGTAATATGCATGATTTTTCCTGTATAAGGGAGATCAGGAGGAGTAAAGATGAGTTCATATCCCCATGGCTTTTCGACTTTTTTTACAAATGGCTGGTTCGTAAACTTTGATCTATCGAAATTACTAAAGTCAGCCATGTACCAATGCTAGCATTATTTGTTATTATTTTCAATATAAGTGTCAGGATTTTGCAATGCTTTTTATAACATATTTTAACTCGTCTCGTCTTTCTTCCATTGTCTCGCGTTTGTAACTTTCAACATTCAACCTAAGAAGCGGCTCCGTGTTAGAAGTCCTGATATTAAATCTCCAATTAGGATAAGAGATGGAAATACCATCTAATGTATCTAATTCACCGTCATTATATTTATTTCTGATCTCTTCAATAATCTCTGTCGCATTACTTACTTTGAAATTAAACTCTCCCGATTCATAGCTTCTTCGAAGCTCCTCAACGACTTGAGAGAGTGTCTTTCCTTCTCTTGTTAATACTTTTAAAACGCTTATAATTGTCGCTAATTGCGATTCTGCATTGCCGTTTGCTTTGTAATAAAAATGGCCTGACGATTCACCTGCGAAGATACCCTCATTTTTCGCCAGTTGTTCTGTGATAAATGCGTGTCCCACCCGGGTAACGACATATTTTCCGCCATATTCTTCAACTATTTTTTTGGAACCGAGTATATATCGAATATCAAATAGAATCGTAGCACCGGGATTTTCTTTCAATAGTTCTCGTGCAACAAGAGCAGTGATGATTGTCGCGGGGACTACTTGTCCTTTCTCATCAATGAAATATAACCGGTCTCCATCTCCATCCGGCGCAAGCCCAAAATCTGCTTTTTCTTCGAGGACCCTTTTTTGCAATTCTTTTAAGTTTTCGAAATCCAACGGATCCGGTTGATGGGAGGGAAAATTCCCATCCAATTCGAAGTTCATTTTTATAAGATCTGCTGGAACTTTCTGAAATAATGCCTCAATATACTGAGCTCCCATCGCATTTGCAGGATCGGCAACAATTTTATATTTCTTTATCTGTGGATGTTCAAAAAGGGTAAGCGCATTCTCAACCTCGTCTTGTAAGATGCCTGTTTTTGCTGTAATTGTGCCAGGAGGTTTCGGCTTAAATTCTATATTTTCCATAGCCATCTGTTTAATCTCCGACATGCCGGTTGACCCGCCAATTTTGATTAAACCATGTGGGCTATTAATTACAAATTTCATCCCGTTGTATTCTTTGGGGTTATGCGATGCGGTGATTTGTATACCGCAATCATAATCATAATGCGAAGCCGCAAAATAAAATGATGGGGTAGAGAGTTGGCCGACATCAATGACATTTGCTCCCGCTTCTACCAATGTCTTTTTTGCTGCTTCAAATAGTTGTGGGCCTGATAACCGCATATCGAAGCTTAGTACAACTGAGAGATTGTCTTTTTTAATAGTTTCGGAAAAGAATTTATAAATTGCTCGAGTAATAGGAATTATATTTTCCTCGTTTAATTGATCCGGATAAATACCCCGTATGTCATATGCTTTAAAAATTTTAGGATCAACTGCGTTCATTGAAATATCTTATATCTCAAGTAATAAAAAGTCAATTGAAGAGATTAATGGATTTGGTAATGTGCCTGTTTTTAAACCGATTTCGATTCGGAATAATTTCTTATATATTTCTCTTAATTGACTTTTTTCAAAAGACGCAGTTTGTTTCTGCAGCTTACTTTTTTGCCAAGGGGCCAGCCTTTTCACTTCATCAATCTCCTCTGTTGATTTTTCTACCATTGCGAGAAGGATCCGGATTTGTCGAACAAGCATAAAAAAAACCATTTCCATCTCTGATGTTTCCAGAGTCTTATGAAAAAGGGATATGAGTGTCTTACTACTGCCGGGTTTTACACTATCTAAGAAAAGAAAAAGTGTCTGAGGAAGTTTAAAAACCTTTACACTTGCCGATTTAAAAGGTGACAGAGTACTTCTGTCAATTTCCTTGCCTTCCCATAGAAAAATATTATGTGAAGAGGCGTTTGTTTGGAGATAAGTTGTAATTACAGCATAATCACTACTCTTTTTCTTTTTGCCAAAGAGGTGTTCAATAAAAACATTTTTTGTAACACTAAATAAGCCGCCACCCTCGAAGACTTGTTTCAAATCCGTTAGCGTAACCTTTTCTCCATCAAGAGCAATAACTTCTGAGTGAGAATTCTTTTGATCTGAGAAATATTTTCGTGATGAAGCTGTATCATCACCATGAATGATTGTTAACATAGTTATGTGCTGGCTATTTTATGTGAGATGATTTCAGTTTGTATTCTTTAAATAATTTCCTCGCCAGAGCATTTAGATTTCTGCTTCTTGATCGATGCGGCAGAAGTGCTCCGGAGAAGTTTTTTGGGATATGTAAGAGTTCATGGATAAGTACTTTCTTTTTATCATCATCGTCCAGTTTATCATAGTGTCTCGATAAAACTTCAACGACATACGCCGGTTTCACGCTGAGCGCTCTTTGAAAAATTTTGGGAAATGCCCATGTTCTGGCATACGCCCTTACTTTTGAGCCCCTCGTTCTATAGCAAAATATTCTTGAACTGTCGATATGAGGAAGATCTATTATTTCCAAAACGTGTTCAAGGTCCCGTTTTACATCAATCGCTTCATCCCATTCCATAGATAGTTTAGATTCTTAAAAGCCATCGAAAAGCACTTTGCAGTGCGAGTGATAAAGAAAACTTTCTATGCGTTTCTGACAGCCTCGAAAAATCGCGCTGGGGTGAAGATAACCTTTGAACATTTCGAATCGTCTCAGCTGCGAGCACCTTTGTTTGCAGTTGCGGCATACCGTGAATCTTTGGCATATCATGGATTATGCGATATTGTTTGGTCAAATATCCATTTTCTCCTATAAAGGAGAATTTTTGAAACGGGCCTCCCCAGCCTTGGAGAAGAAAAGGAGTAATTGCGACAACAGATGGGTCATTCCAAACTGTGTTCATTGCTGTCATATAATATGATGCTATCACATCCTCTGAAACTGCCTCAGAGGACCATCCTGTCTCAACAATAAAAACGGGCAACTCTTTCTTGCTTAAACTCCGTGCGAGCTGTCGTTCATAGAAAAAACTACCAGTTCCGATTATACCTGATAATGTAGGAGGCTGAGAAAAGGCCGGGTTAGGATACGAATGACTTGCAATACCATCTACCTGACTGAAAATATTAGGTACATGTGAATCCATCTGTCTCATATAATCATATTGATTGATGTAGACCGTTCCTTGATTAGGGGCAGCATTATCAAGCCCGCTACTTATAATAAAATAATCAGGATTTTTTGATTTAAAGACAGTAACAGCAAAACTAAGTAGTTCCGAATATTCTTGAGGACTGGCTGTACCGCCCCATTCGTCCGCTCTATTAACCTCATTAAAAATGATTATGTATCTATTTTTGGTCGGCCATTTCAGTGAGTCAAGAAAATTTGCAAAATCTATAATATCTTCCGGTTTTGGTTTTCTCCAGACTTTTGTATTAAAGTAATCACCTTCCGTTGCTAAACGCATGACCGGAATGAGGTGATAGTTTTTTGCCGAGTCCATAAATTTTTGCCATTTAACTAAGTCTTTGTCACCCGCTTGAATTGGAATTGTTACATAACCCCAATCTCCTCCATTAGAATTAACAAGCTCCGCAGCCTGGCGGAGTTCGGAATCAAAAAGGATATGAATGCCTATTTTATTGTTTGGAGTATTCAGAGGATTCTCGACTGCACTTGCCTTTCCGGGTAGACAAATTAGACAAAAGAATAAAAGAATAACAAATAAAACCCTTTTAGCCATTCTATTTATTATATCATCTAAATTGAGGACATTTGTCAAATTGAGGTCAGTTATTGATCTAGGATCAAAAGTGTACTATAATATTGATCGATATGGCAATTGCAGAAATATCGCCTGAATTCTCTTTTGAAAGGAAGGGTCCTATTAAACGAGATAAGGGTAGAAATCGGCGTAAAATCAAAGAAACAGTATCCACTGGTGAATTTTCCGCCCAGAGAGGTACTGGATCTGAACATAATCTGAAAGTAGAAAGAAAACCGGAAGAAAAAGGCGATCGGACAACTATTAAGCTACATGGGGGAATGGATAAAAAGACGATTATAGAAAATCCGGGTAATACTCCGTTAAATGTAAAGTTAGGCTATCTTTTGGATCAAGAACTTGTCATTGGTGAAGGTAAAGATGATGGATCAGACAAGGGGACAATACTTCAGGGTGATTTAACAAGAGGATTACATATAACTATTTTTGACACAAATGCAACTATTAAGCTTCCGGGAGATATCGAAATAAGATTTAGGTCCCCAAAGTAAATTATTGCGTTCCTTCCGTCCAGCTCGAAAGATAGAGCTTCTGCTCCGAAGTTAACTGATCAATTTTTATCCCGGTAGCCTCAAGCTTCAGCTTAGCAACAGTAACATCCAATTTCCGCGGTAATGTATAAACTTTATTTTGAAGTTTTCCTTTATTTTGCAGGAGGAACTCTGCGGCAAGTGCTTGATTGGCAAAAGACATATCCATAACTTCGGCAGGATGTCCTTCAGCAGCAGCCAAGTTTACAAGTCGCCCTTCTGCAAGGATGTAAATTTTGCGACCATTCGGCAGAGTATATTCATCGAGGAAATTCCGGATCTTCCTTTTTGCTTTTTTTAGCTTCTCAAGCCCTGCCATATCAATCTCAACGTCAAAATGACCGGAGTTAGCGACTATTGCGCCATCTTTCATGCTCAACAAAGTTTTCGCTGAAATAACATGCTTGTTGCCGGTTGCCGAGACAAGAATATCGCCAACCTTTGCCGCGTCTGCCATAGGCATTACTTGATATCCGTCCATTGCCGCCTCAAGTGCACGAACCGGGTCTACCTCTGTCACTATAACTTTTGCCCCCATTCCTTTTGCTCGAAGTGCGATTCCCCGAGAACACCACCCATAGCCCGCAACCACAAATGTTTTACCTGTCAATAAGACATTGGTGGCACGTAATATGCCATCGATTGTTGACTGTCCTGTGCCATACCTATTATCAAAGAGATGTTTGGTATTCGAATCATTTACAGCTATCACAGGAACTTTTAACTTTTTGTCTTTCTCCATTGCTTTTAGTCGAATCACACCGGTTGTTGTTTCTTCAGACGAACCTAAGATGTTTTTGAGTTGACCAATTCTTTTTGTATGGAGCATATGGATGAGATCACCGCCGTCATCCATAGTAATTTGAGGGTTGAAATCCAAAACGGTATTAAGGTGGTTAAAGTACGTTTTATTGTCTTCCCCTTTAATAGCAAAAGTCGAGATAGAGTGATCTTTGACGAGAGACGCGGCGACACTATCCTGAGTTGAGAGAGGATTGGACGCACAAGCGATAACTTTGGCACCGCCTTCTTTTAAGGTTATTAGTAAATTTGCTGTTTCGGAAGTTATATGAAGACAAGCAGCAAGTGTTATCCCTCTAAGGGGTTGTGTTTTTACAAATCGCTCCTTTATCTTTTTAAGAACAGGCATATGTGCTCCAGCCCATTCAACCTTGAGCTTTCCTTCATCTGCAAGAGAAAGGTCTTTTACGTCATAAGTAATTTGCTGTTTCATAAATTTATTAAGCGTTGATTACAAATGTAGACTTTGATTATATGTTTTCTTGTATCTGCTTGCAAATTGGTTTTTTGTAAATGAGTGCTCCTGTGTACCATATTCTTCTATTGCAAATGATGACGCAACTGCCCCCATCTGTCCGCTGGTTTTCATACCAAATCCCCTCTCAAGTCCTGCAAGAAATCCTCCACGCCATGCATCGCCCGCACCTGTCGGATCAACTACCTTTGTGGGTTTGGAGGGTTTTATAGAAACTTTTTGTCCCCGTGCTTCAATGTAAGCGCCTTTTTCTGCAACTGTCGTAATAACCATTTTGCCTTCTATTTTTTTTGAAAACTGTCTAACTCGCTTTTTCATTAACGCTATTTCATAATCATTACCGATAATATATTTTGCATTGGTAACTCCCAGAGTTAAATCCTCATCATTTACATCAGACAAAATAAATCCGGGATCAAACATATAGGAAAAATTGTTGTTTATACATTGCTTGACGAGAGACATTGAACCCTTTGCTCCTTGCGGACCAATTAAGACAAGACTTTTAGTATCTGCAACTTTTTCCAACTTCAGCTTGTCAGTATTTTCACTTGCTCCATAGAAATATCCCCAAATCTGGTTATCGTTCTTATCTGTCATTGCGAAGCCTGTCGCCGTGTAGATATTTTTATATATTTTTACGTTTCCTACGTTGACTCCAATCTTTGTCAAAGCCTTTTTATACTCATCAAAATCTTGACCTGCAACCGAGAATAGAATGTGAGGGGTATCAAGAAGTGCAAGTGTGTAGGAAGTATTTCCGGCGGTACCGCCCCGCCTTTTGGCGAAATTATTTACAACAAATGAAAAGTTGATATTATGGACTTGTTCAGGGATTATATGGTCTGAAAACAGTCCGGGGAAGTCCATTATATAATCATAGGCTAAGGAGCCGGTTATGATGAGCATTCATGAGAGATTATAAAATACCGCAAAACATTTCGCAATGATTGATCTCAATACAAACAAAGTATAAACTAAGAACTATATGGATATTATTACTTACAATGCGTCTTGGATGACGTTTAACATCTATTTGGCATTCACTCCGGTTTTACTATGTTGGCTTATTCTTAAAGCTCGCAAAGATGTTGTCAGAATTATGTTGGGAATACTTTGGCTCTTATACCTGCCAAATGCTCTTTACCTTTTTACTGATATTACTCACTTATTTAATCAGTGGGGCAGGGTAGATATGCTCGAGCGAGCAGTTTTACTTTTTCAATACGGTGCGTTAGTATTTTTGGGCGCTTTGACAGCTATTTTAGCTTTGTATCCGATCGAAAGGTCTCTTCCTCGCATTGCCCGGCTGAAGACCAAAAAATTAACTCTTCCGATAATTGTTTCAATAAATTTTCTTGTTGGAGTGGGAATGGTTTTTGGAAGAGTCGAACGTCTAAATTCCTGGGAAGTTTTTACCGCGACTGAAAAAGTAGTTAACTCTGCCATACGAGTATTTAGTTCCCCCAAATTGCTCTTACTCGCATTATTATTCGGTTTATTCACGAACTTCATGTATTTTCTTTTTAGAAAGCCGTTAATAGCATATCTGTCAAAAATTGTTAAAAATTTTGATTGATTTCTATTTTTATACTTGCTATAGTTTACTCATGCGGGAAAACATTGACAGTATTAGCATAATTATTATTCCTTAATAGGGAGGAGTGTCAAAGCGCAGACTCCCTACTAGGGAGTTTTTTTGTTTATGGGAACTAAAATCACAATCGATGCTATTGAAGAGGCAAGCAGAAGGCTTAACAATATTGTTTTCCGGTCACCTCTACAGTTCAACAAAAGACTTTCAGAGCGATACAACTCTCAGATATTCTTAAAACGCGAAGATCTACAAGAGGTAAGATCATACAAGATCCGAGGCGCCTATAATTTCATAAGTTCGCTTTCTACTTCAGAAAAACAAAAAGGAGTGGTATGTGCAAGCGCCGGAAACCACGCTCAAGGTGTTGCATTAAGCGCAAGTCTTTTAAAAGTAAAAGCGACTATATTTATGCCAGTTATAACCCCTCTTCAGAAAATTGATAAAGTAAAACATTTTGGGGAAAAGTGGATTGATATTCAACTCATTGGTGATACTTATGATCAGTCAAGTGAAATTGCAAGATCATTCAGCGATAAAAGACATATGGTATTTGTGCATCCGTTTGACGATGTAAGGACAATATGTGGACAGGGAACTGTCGGGAAAGAAATAATAGAACAACTCGAGAGACCACTCGATTATATATTTTGTCCGATAGGCGGAGGAGGTCTTGTTTCGGGACTGGGAATTTATATAAAAGCGAAAATGCCAAGGGTTAAAATAATTGGCGTTGAGCCAAGAGGAGCACCTGCTATGGAGCAAGCATTTATTGCGAAAAAGGTCGTAACACTTGACCACATAGATACATTTGTTGACGGTGCCGCGGTGCGAAGAGTAGGAAATATTACCTTTAAAATCGCATCAGAGGTCGTGGATGAGATAGTTCTTTCGGGAGAGGGAAGGATATGCTCAACAATGATTGAACTCTATCAACACGAAGGAATTATTGCAGAGCCTGCAGGTGCTCTATCACTTTCGGTTCTTGATGAGTTTGCGAAGAAAATAAAAGGAAAAACCGTCGTCTGCGTATTAAGCGGTGGTAACAATGACATTCTCCGATATCCCGAAATTATGGAAAAAAGTCTTATCTATAGAGGCTTAAAACATTACTTTTTGGTCGAATTTACTCAAAAACCTGGGGAGCTTAAAAAGCTAGTCAATTATGCCCTGGGACCAACTGATGATGTCGTGCTTTTTGAATATGTAAAGCGGAACTCAAAAGAGAAAGGACCGGCTCTCATTGGCATTGAACTTGCAAAAAGAGAGGATCTCAAGCCTCTTCTTGACAAAATGAAGAAGTTGCAGATAAGATACACTAAAATCACAGCAGATGACCCGCTTTACAGTTTTGTATTATGAAATCAGTTTACACAACTAAAGCTCCCAAAGTCGTTGGGCCTTATTCACAGGCAATTCAAAGCAATAGTTTTCTCTTCTGTTCCGGACAAATAGGCATAAATCCTCAGACTGAGAAATTAATCGATGAAACTATTACAGGGCAGACTCATCAGGTGATAAAAAATCTTCAAGCTGTTTTAACGAAAGGTAAGTCGTCACTGCAAAAAGTGGTGAAAACGACATGTTATCTTAAAAATATTACCGATTATCAAGCATTTAATGAGGTTTATGGTAGTTATTTCACCAAGAATAAGCCTGCTCGAGCGACGTTTGAAGTAGCAAACCTTCCCGTTGGTGCGCTAATTGAAATCGAAGCTATAGCGGAATCATAAATAAATGCCTCTTAAATATTTGACAAATAGTGCCTGATGCTTTTAAATTAAAGGGAAGGAAAACCCATCATATGCAAGCAAAAAAGAGAGCAAGACCTGTAAGATTTGGAAAGTCCGAAACCGGCAGTGAAAAAAAGCCGGCTGTAAAGTCGAAAAAACCAAAAGCGCCTTCAAAGCTTGAAGAAAAATCAGTTAAACCGTGGCCCAGGCAAAGTACGACCACTCCTCCTCAGAAATCAGAAGTTCCTGATGATGAAAAAAAGTTGGAGAAGGAAGCTTCAACGGTCGAGAGTCAAGAAGTCAAGGCTGAGCAGGAATCTGATACCGAGGCAACAATCTCAGAGCAGGATCTCTCAGATAAAGCAGGTTTGGATTCTTTATCAGATGAACAAAGTGATGAAGCAGAAAAGGAAGAAGATACAGTTTCTGTACAAATAACGGAATCGTCATTTACCAAGCTTGAAGATGATTCAGGCAAGAGAAAAAGCATTCTTTTATACTTTTTAATAGTTGCATTCGTGGCGTTTCTAGTAGGAATCGCATCTATGGCTACAATAAGCTACGTGCTTAACAATAATACATCATCAAACGCTCGTAAAAGCGCTCCAAGCCCTACATCTATAGCAGCAAAACCGACTGTTTCTCAAAACATATCATCAAAGCCTGTAGATTTATCAGCTTACACAATCAAAGTACTCAATGGCACAACAACGAGCGGAGAAGCTGCAAAAGTCGGAAAGAAGCTCTCTGATGCTGGATTCAAAATCGCTTCCGTAGGTAATGCCGATAAAAGTGACTTCGAAAAAACACAAATTTCTGTAAAGAAAAAAATCGACTCTGCCTTTATAAGTAAATTAAAAGATGTATTGAAAAAAACTTATGTACTTGGACCGGATTCACAAGCTGGCGCAACCGCAGAGGCAGATGTCGTTGTGACGCTCGGAAGCTCTCTTTCCAAATAAATTTTTATATTTCAATATCTCCCCAGAATTAGCTTGTCATAGAATACCCTGCGATGTATACTGAGTCCATGATTGCATGCATTCTTGAGAGCGGTAAGAAAGTTTTTCTTCGTCATGTAGTTGTTGATGTATTGGTTGTTGATAGAGACAAAATACTTTTAGTGAAACGGGCTCCCGAGCTTCCTAACGGTGGCAAATATGGCGTCATTGGAGGGTATGTTGAGCGTGATGAAACACTTGAGCAGGCTGCCCGTCGTGAAGTATTGGAAGAAACAGGCTACAAAGTTAAAATTAATTCCCTTTTGCGAGTTAAAGATAGTCCACACAGACCTCAAGAAGAAGTACAAAACATTGCATTTGTTTTTATTGCATCACCGATTAAAAAAACTCAGGAGGGGGATAATGAATCAACTGAGGTGAAGTGGTTTGATTTTGATAATTTGCCAAGTCAGGATGAGTTTGCATTTGATCATTATGAAGATATTCAAGCATATTTAAGACACGGAAAGTCTCCACAACCAATGCCGCTTTTGTAGCAAGTATGTGGTATAATTCACCTGAAACGTGAAGAAATTCTAATTCTAAAATAGATGGGGAGGAGAAAAACATTGGAAATGAGAAGTAAACAAAAAATAAAGCATCTGCGTCAAACCAAACAGACAGAGCGGGACCCAAAGAGAGAACCGGTGGCATACCTCACAATAAATAAAAAATCATATCGCAAGGTAAAGCCTCAAAAAGCCCTCAGTATAGCTAAAAAACTCAAAAAGGGGATTGGAACGTACAAAGTCCACATAGTTTACGGAAAACAAAGGATTTCCAAAAGAAAAACAGAAGTGATTGAAAATGCCGGAAAATTCTCTACGGCAAAAGAGGCCAGAAAAGCAATCCTCGCATTTCTCGATAAAGATTTATGGAAGTGAACCATGACTTTGTTCTTTCGAACTCCGACATAGATGATTTTATATCGGATTTACAAAATTGGCAAGTTATTTTTCAAAAGTATCCCTTAAATGCTTCTAACTAGATGAGACATGGAAGAGCGTATTGCTTCTTAGAAAACAACATGCAATTTAGTTATAAAAACATTCGGTTCTTAATCTCTATTTTAATGCACAAAAATTTGTGAGATAGTAGTTGTATGAAGTATATTGTTGGAATTACTTTATTTATCTTTCTTTTATCATTAACCTTTATAAAAGCAGACGATCTGAATGTTGATTTAGGGAGACATATCGTGTCTGGCGGAATAATAGTAAATACACACTCCCTTCCACGGATTAGTCTTTTTTCTTATACTGAGCCACGTTATCCATTTGTAAATCATTATTGGCTTACAGAAGTAATTTTTTATAGTTTGAATAGTATTTTCGGATTAATTGCTTTATTTTATTTGAAAGAAATCATTGTATTTCTTTCAATTGGGATCATTTTATATTACACATTTAAAAAATATGGTGCCTTTGCCTCAGGACTTGCATCTCTATTTGTTTTTCCGTTTTTTGTAGTTAGGAATGTGATACGTCCAGAGCTATTTGGCTACCTATTTTTTTCGATACTTTTTATATTGCTCTTAACTTATCCAAAAAGCAATAAATATATTTTTTTGATCCCTCTTATAATGCTCTTATGGGTAAACCTAAGTATTACCTTTATTTTTGGCATTCTTATTATTGGAATTTTATTACTTAAGGTATCATTAAGGGAGCCTAAGATAGATATACAAAATTATAAAAAACTTGGCAGATTATTGAAAGAAAAAGATTTCCTTTTTTTGCTCGTAAGCTTGGCAGTTTTATTTATAAATCCACACGGCATACAAGGAATTATTGAGCCGTTTTTAATATTGAAAACGCCTGTGTATAAACTTTCAGAAATGGAAAGTATATTTACTGTAGTAAAGACCTTCCCGCATCCAATTTATACATACATCATGTACCTTATTCTTTCTACGCCAATTCTTTGCATACACTTATTTGTACATAGAAAATTTATCTTGTTTTTTTTCTTAACAGCGTTTTTGATAACGGCTGCGATACAAAACAGAAATATTATTTTCTTTACTTTTATTTTTATTCCTTCATTTGGATTCGTAGCTAGGAATATTGCCAATAAGTTTACAAGAGATGCACATTTTTCCGACATCAAAAGAATGAGCGGAGGAATTTTATTATCTTCGACACTAATCGTTTTGTCTATTCCTTTCTTCAATAATTCGTTTTATAAAACATTTGATATAAAAGAACATTTCGGGCAAGGGTTTTATGAGGACGCAAAACCTGCCATAGAATTTATGCAGAAAAATAATCTTCCCAAAAATATTTTTAATAATTTTAACGTATCTGGATATTTCATTTATAAAACATATCCAGCATACAAACCCTTTATAGATAATAGGCCTGAAGCATATTCTTCAAGTTTTTTGGAAAAGATTTACCTACCAGTATTTGAGAGTAATATGCAGAAACAAAAAGTGTTTGAAAAATATGACATCCGAACTGTATTCCTGCAGCTAGATACAGGAGATCAAGGGGCAAGAAAGCTTGCTACCGACTTAAATAAAGATAGCAGGTGGAAACTTGCTTTTTTGGATAATTCAATTGTTATTTTTACAAAAGATCAGTACGTAAAAGACCTTAAACGCAATTCCTCTTTTTTAAAAAGTCAGGTAGGAAATAAAAGTGATTATCTTGAACTAGGAAAGTTGGCAAGCAATTTTGCCTTGCTAGGCTATAATAAGTTAGCAGATAGTGCACTAAAAAAAGCAAATGAATTAAACCCTAATTCCTGCAATATAAAAAGACTGTATTATGAGTACTATACAAATGCGAATTTAATTACAGAAGCGGAAATGGTGAAAGGAAATAATTGGTATTGCTTTTTTTATATGTGACATTCAATAAATATACTGCCTTTCTCTTATCTCAAATAGTAATAAAAAAGGTTTTAATTTTATCCAGTGCATATATAGTTATACAGAAGCATTAAGTTAACCCAGGAGAACTCGAACAAAAATAGCTTCGTTGTGAGCCAAAATTATATTCTTACGAACTCTATTATAGAGGAATTTATCCAGACTCTCAAGGATTGGAAGATTATTTTTGAAGCTTATCCCTGGAAGCTAAACTATGCTACTGTTTGAGACGATAGACCATCAATTAGAGCTTTAGTCTGCTTTTTATGATGATGTGATGTTGCCTCTAACACTTTTTTCATCTATAATTCTAAAACATGAAAGCAGTACAAATTAGTTCCTACGGCGGGGTTGATGTTTTGGAAGTTAATGAGAATGTCCCCAAACCCTCTTTTAGTGAAGGGCAGGTTTTAGTTGAGGTTTACGGCGCAAGTATTAACCCTTTTGACTGGAAAGTGCGTGAGGGTTATGTCAAAGAGTACATACAGCTTCAATTCCCTGCGACACTTGGAGGCGATTTTTCTGGAGTAATTGTAGACTTAGGGGAAGGGGTATCAGATTTTGCAATTGGCGATAAGATATATGGTCAAGCGCCAGTTTTTGGAGAAGGTAGCGGTGCTTTTGCAGAAATTTTGGCAGCGAGTGTTGATAAAATTACCAAGAAACCTAACAAGGCTGACTTTTTAGAGGCAGCCGCACTGCCTTTGGTTGGAGTGAGCGCACTACAAGCTTTGGAGACACATATAAAGCTTAAAGGTGAGCAAAAGATTCTTATTCATGGCGGAGCAGGAGGCATCGGTCACATAGCTATTCAACTGGCTAAGGCAATTGAGGCTTATGTAGCAACGACTGTAAGTAACGACGATAAAGATTTTGTTAAGGGCTTAGGAGCAGATGAAATTGTAGATTATAAAACACAAGCTTTCGAAGAGATACTTTCTGATTTTGATGCTGTTTTTGATACAGTTGGTGGGGATACTACGGACAAATCCTTTAAGGTACTAAAAAAAGGTGGAGTTATTGTTTCGATGGTAGGTGCACCTAATGCTGAACTTGCCCAAAAGTATGGAGTTTCTATTATCGGACAAAATACAGAAGGCAATACAGAACGATTGAAGCGTCTCTCGGAGCTTGTAGATAGCAGAAAGATAAAGGTGCATATTGATAAGGTATTCCCACTCGAAAATGCAAAAGAAGCGTTTGAACATCTTGAAAAAAATCATCCGCGAGGCAAAATAGTTTTGAAGATCAAATAACTAGTTCGAAAATGTACGTTAGCATTTAACTTTTAAGTTTATCCCTATATTCCCCTACAATCTCTTTTGGAATGATTTTTAGAGCTATTATTACCAGTGCCGGAATAATTACTATGTCGTCCAGATGTCCAACAATAGGTATAAAGTCAGGTATTAAGTCAAAAGGTAAAAAGAAATATCCTACCGCCATGCCTAAGAAGATTTTTCCAAGCAAAGGTGTTCTTTTATCTTTAATAACTGCTTGATAAATCCTGATTTCATTTTTGATATTTCTTCCTATTGTATTTAATTGATTTTTTAAGCTCATATCATTCGTAAAACCAGAGAAAACTAGGTTTCTCTACTTCTTTAATTTTAGGTTCCCACAATAGCCACCTACCCTTAACTTCTTTAACGTCCCAATATCCTTCAAAATACTTATAAACAATCTCATCATCGACCATATCTTTGGTTGAGAGTTTAATTTTTACACGATCTTTTTTGTCCTTATCCTCCTCAATTTTAATGACTGTTGTATCGAGTAAAGATTGATACCCCTGTTTCCAGTAATCAAAACCGTGTCCCTTTTTAAAATTGTCTGATAAAAGCTCAAATGCTTTTTCCAGTTTTCTTACCTTTAAGTAGTTATAAAAAGTGGCTACTGCAAAATCGGCACTTGTCGTATCATCAAATGAAATCCTTTTAATATCTTTTAGAGAATCCTTTGAGGTAGACATTTCCAGCCACTTTTGTTTTATAGAATCTGCGGAAATAGCCAACCCTAGGCCAGATAACCCCGCAGTATTGATTCCCATTACTTCTCCGCAGATATTTACCATTGGCCCACCTGATACTCCGGGTGTAAGTGTCGTGTCTGTTTGCAGATATTCAACCCCTACATCTTTTGATCTTCTTCTGCCGGAAAGCGAGCCTTTATTGACTGACGCTTCACCGGTGAGTTGACCACCCAAAGGAAAACCAATGGCCAAAAGTTCTTCGGCAGGGTTAAGTTCTTTCGGATCGCCCCAAGATATAACCGGCAGTTCTTTATTTATTTTAATAATGGCAAGATCAGCGTTTTTATCTGCCATAAGTATTTCTGCCGTATCAAAACTGTTATCGGGTAAAACAACTTTCGGGCTTGGCTCAAATTCGATAACATGGAAGTTTGTCAAAATAGTACCGCCAGACTTGATAGCAAAACCCGACCCTTCGGATTCCCCACCAATAATGCGCACCACTGATTGTCTTACTTTGTCTATGGTACTTTTTTCATTGCAACCTATTTTTTTGGGACCACCAAGTCTTGTCTCAATTCTTTCTAACCGATTATTAAGAACATTGATTTTGGAAATTGTATAGACAAATCCAATAATCAAACCTACTAGAATAAGGAATCGTATAAGTGCTGATAAATTAACGTGTTTCATTTTTCATATTGAGAGACTGCGTCCCTGTATTTGCAAAAATCGCAATCTTCCCCAGGTTCTGGAAGATCATCATGTTTTAAGCATTCAATTGCATTAAGTACAGTTTTCTCAACCCAAGAATCATCACCAGTATAAGGAATAATTTTAATATCAAACTCCAACTTTCCATCAAAAGCATCTTTATCAGTCTCACCATTGCAGTATACAAAGTAGCCAGTCGAAGAAACTTTAAAGCCGTTTTTCCGAAACAACCACTGGTATATTTCCATTTGTCTCTTATATCCAATCTGCCAGTCAGCATCTAATGTAACCTCTTCTTCTTTTGAGGTTGCTTTGTAGTCCACGATATGTAGTTCCCCTTTTGGATTTTTCCAAACATCATCAATACCACCTGTAACAATGACATTTGTGCCATCAATCTGAAATGTTATGCCTCCACGCAATGCATCCCGCCATTCATCAATTCTTTCGTGAGCCAGTGGTATAGCATCAACCTTATAATGCTCCATCAGCGGATGTTTTGTTCCCTTAGCTCGATGTATATCAAACTCTTTTTTCAAAAGTTTATCTACAGCAGAGTTTAGAGAGAAAGGATACCCAGGTGGTTGAGCAACCCCAAGCTTGCGGTCAAGATAAAAACAACGAGGACAATTCAGAAAAAGGTCAATTTTAGAACGACTCAAACGAAAGGACTGAGTTGAGTTTTTATCGTAAAGATTTTTTGTCCTGTTTGGATTGTAATATTTAGACATTATTTTATTAGCTTCATAGGAATCTTAGAATCCTTTAGAAATCTGGTCAGTGTTCTTCTTTCTGTTCCGCTATTACTTCCCAAATGCTTTTGTTGTCCCGTTCGTTTGTTACAATAGCTGATAAATAACTTATGTCGCGCTCTTGTCATAGAGACATAAAGCAATCTTCTTTCATCTCCCTCTTTGTCTCCGGTATTTCGTCCTGGTATAAATTCGTCCTCCGCACCAGCTATAAAACATACATCAAAAGATAATCCTTTTGCTTGGTGCATGGTGAGTATATTAACAGCGTTTTCTTTTGTTTCTTGTTCAATATATTCCGACGAAGTACTCACAATTTTAATTAAACTTTCAAGATCAGCTTTTTCTTGATTCTCCAAAATTCCAGCGAAATATTTTTTTACTTGTTCTTTAATCTCTCCTTCACCCATAAATTTATCAACTGTTGCATTTATCGCCTCAATCGGACTTTCGATGGCTTTGAGTTCCACAAGTACCATATTTATTTCGGAAACATAATTTGCTATTTTTTGGCCAAACTTTTGTAATTCGCTCGGGGATTCGGCTATTTCTTGTAGAGCCACACTAAATCGTATTCCTTTGCTTTGCGCATAACTCAATATATTTTTTATGCACTCATCACCCAAGCCATTTGTTTTATTGATTTGTAATAATGTTCGCCAAGCTAAGCAATCATTTTGATCAACCAACAAACGAATTATTGATAAAACTGTTCGATATTCATTGTTATTTTCTAACTCTGAATCAGTCGTCAAAGAAACATCAACGCTATACTTTTTTAGTGCTTCAATAATTGGCTTAGATAATGCGCCATTTCGGTCGCTTCTTAGTAAAATTGTAATTTGATCAGGTTTGGTGCCTGCACCAATCAAACTTTTTATTTTCTTGGCTAAAATTTCAGCTTCATGATTTTGATCCTTAAAGCCAATTATCAAAACCTCGCCATCTTCGGCTTGATCTTTTGGGCGCGTCGGCTTTGGTAATCGTGCGGGATCAAGACTCGCTACAAATTCAGCTGAATGTAGAATATTTTTATCACAACGAAAGCATATTTCCAGTGCCAATTTTTTGGAATTTTGATATATCTGTTCAAAATTTCTTATACCTGCAGGGGTTGCGAAACGAAAGCCGTAAATACTTTGGTCGTCATCTCCCGCAACAAATAATTCCGCACCTCGCTTTGCTAATTCATTAACTATCGCAAGGTCACAGGCATTCAAGTCTTGATACTCGTCAATCAAAATATGTTTATATTTTTTGTCTAATTGAAAATCCCTGCTTTGGTTTAACTGCTTTTTTAGTTGATAAACAAGTTCCGCTCTTAGTGTTTCGCCATACTGGTCTTTATGACTTCGCCACGCGCCAAGAAAAGCAGGGTTTGGAAATTGTTGCTCCCAACCAATTTCATCAATTCTCAAAGTTTCCCAGTCAGTTGAAAGCTGATTGATCAATTTTTGAACATCGCCAATTTCTTTAAGGTTTAAAACTTTTTTTAAATCTTCTTGAATGATATGTCGTTCTTCCCAGTCATCGGCTATTCTGATTGGTCTTGGTAATGTGTCAATTCTGCTCGAATTATAAAGAATTTGTCTTAATGCAAAGGAGTGAAGCGTTGATACCTGTGGAATTATTTTACCTAAAGGTTCTAGCGCTTTTCTGATTTCTTCTTTCAATTGAGCGGCGGCTAAACGAGTGAATGTAAGTAAGAGAATTGAGTCGGGGTCGGCATTGCGCTGAAGGATCAAAGAAAGTACGCGCCGAGTAAGCGTTTTTGTTTTTCCCGTTCCGGGTCCAGCAAGCAGTCTTGCATGACTGCCAATGTGGTCGATTGCTTCGATTTGATCGCTTGTAGCGTCTCCATGAATTGTTGCTTTTATATCGTCCATAAATTTAACTCTCGTAAATAGATTTTATTCCCCCCTCCACGACTGCAATTTCCTCCGGCGTAAGGCCGTAGAGTTTATAAACTAACTGGTCAATTTTATGTTCATAGTTTTTTACATTATTCTGTTTTACTTTATCTTCAGGGTAGCCCGCATCAGCCATTGTTATAAAAATTTTGTTAACTAAATCAGTTAATTCAGACAGTGATTCGTCTGAGAAATCTTTTGGGAAAGGTAAATTTTCAATTTCGTAGCCATTTACATTACTATTAGTACTAAATAGCTTAAAAATATAATTTGAAATCTTACTGTTGAGAATTGCTAAAATACTTTTTATATCATACGTATTTTCTTTTACCACCAAATATCCAATCGAGTTAGCGCAAAATACATCACTTCCAATAATAGTAGCTTTAATTCGTGTTCTTTCATTAACCCCTGTTATACGTTGCATGACAATTCGAGGATTTTTATGATGTTGTGCTTTTTCACCGGAGTTATTTGATAGATAAAGAGATTTATCTAAAAATTGGATCGTTCCTTGGCTCATCTCTTTTCTAATTTTATATCTGTCAATAATTGCACCTTTCATTAATACTTCATCCTGATGGTTATCTGTAATGCAGTTCTTATATTTAGTTAGATGGACTTCGCCATCAAAGCATCTTGAGAAGTCATCGAATCTACTATTTGTGGAATACACTTTTCTTAAAAGGTAAAGATCATGTGAATTAATTAATGGAATTGATAGATTTTTAGGATCAAATAGTCTGATATCCTGAATGGAGAGAGGGACCTCTTCGTTATTCAAATCAACGTACCTATCATGATTCTGCCTTATTGTGAAAGTTGACTCCTCTTTCTTTTTCATCAAAGTCATGATGCAAACAGACATTTTAACTGGTTGAAACACTCTCTTGTTAATATCATCTCTTTCTGGAAAAGCCTCTATCGAAATAATTTTATTGTTGTTAAAAATGCTTTTCCTTAATTTATTCATGCTTTGGTCTCCAGTAAAAGAAAGTGGGAAAATTTCACAAAAACAACCATTTTCTTTTAATAATGAAATACTTTGAACAATGAAGAATCTAAAAATATTAATCATTCCGCCATTTGCATCTGGATAGGAATTTTTTAATAACTCAAACTCTTTTTCATCCATGGTTATTGAAATATGTTTATTCTGTTTTTTATTAATAAGACCATAGGGTGGATTCGCGATAACAATATCAAACCCATCTTTAATTCCAAACATCCATTCAGGATCAAACCATGAAGAGGCACTATGAGCGAAAGGATCCCATGTGGTTAGCATTGTAGTAAGGTCAGCATGACCTCTTCTATTTTCAGAGATAAGTCTTTGAAACATTTTGTTTTGTACTTGGACAAATTGAAGCTTGAGGTGTTCTCTTTCTGATCCCGAGGCATTAAAGAACATATTTCTTATTTCTTTAAGTTCTGCGATTCCTTGTGTGTCTTCAAAAAGTCCCATTTGGCTTCTTTTGTTAGAGGTCGGCAATCCAACAAGGCTGTTTGCAGTCACAAATTTGAAGTCAAGATTGGGTAAAGGTTCCACTCCTCGATTTTCAAGAGTATCATCTACTCGCTCATCTACTACTAGCGTAAGAAAGCAACGAAGTCTTGAAATCTCAGTTGCTATTGACTGAATATCTATACCATAAATATTTTCTCGAATTATTCCAAGTTTTCTAATGTAGTCAAAATTTTTGTGGGAAAATTCACGCTCAATAACTCTTCTTATTTCTGGAGAAGTATGTTGAATCTGTTTTTGAAACCATATCTGACCATCAGGATCAATTTGTTGAAGTATAAAAACAATTTTTTGAAGTGCACCTATTGGAAATGCTCCTGATCCACATGCTGGATCAAGAATTTTTACTGTTTCAATCGCATCGACTAAATCTTCCCTTTCTTCTTCGTTGAGGGGATAATTAGAATCGTCTGCTAGGTCATAGCTAATTATTGCCCTCAATGTATTTTCATCAATGGTAGTTTTTTGATTTAAGTAAAGTAGTAGACTCTCATCGATCATGAAGTCAACAATAACGCGAGGTGTATAGTAACTCCCTGTACTTTTGCGAGCTGATTCTCCCGTCTCAGGATTAATTTCTGCGAGTAAGTTTTCGAAAATTCTCCCCAACATTTCTGGATCGATCGAAAGTTCCTCATCAATACTCGTATTTTCATCAATGGTAAAATTATATGTTTCTAGAATTTCAAAGAATTCAACAAACCAACTATCTGGTATCTTTACAGTATTATGATAAACAGCTTGTTTTCCTTCGTTGTAGCTAAAAAAATCATCATCATGAGGGGAAAAAAGCCCTCCATTAAGATATGGAGTTAAGGAAAACGGTTCATCTAAGTATTGTTCTTTTCTTGATTTGATTGGCTTATTTAAAACTTCGAAAAAGATAGGTTCAAGAATTGTGTGGTAATAATCGGGATAATTTGAAAGGGCTGTCAAAGACAGGAGCTGTTTTGGCATAAGTGGACTTCCAGATTTACTTATTTTTTCCCTTAAGAACCAACAAAAAATAACTCGACCGATAAGTCTAACAGCAAACTCTGTATTTATCTGACTATGACTCTCCGAAGAGGGTAATTTTAATAAGGAGTCATAAGTTTTTTTATTTTTACCTTCTCCTCGTGCTCCACCAACTAACTTTGTGTAGCTCTCTGAAATCTCCTTATAAAATTCTTTGTTTACAACTTCAAGTGAAAATCTATCTTTTAAGTCCATAAAATCATTTACTGCACCCTTGTTTAGTAAAAATTTTGTAGGAGTATTTATTTTCGCATTTGGACCGAGCACATAAGATTGTCGTTTAGGGTTCGATAACTTAGTAATTATCTTTCCTTCATCCCATACAGCTGTGCTAGTAAGTAAGGAAAGTCGCCATAGAGTAGCGTTTTCAGAGAAATAAGCGATAAAAGCATTGGGGGAACCATAGTTTTTAATGAGATTAAAACTATCTTTAGTTAGACCTACCTTTCTTCCAGACGGATCTTTATCAGTTTCAATGACAAAAACTCTGACTCCCAGTGGTGATTCTCCCAGTGTGCTGATTGATGTAATACCCGTAAATCCATTGGAAACATCCACTTTACGAACGTCTCTTGAAAAATCCGGAAGAAATTCTTCAATCCAATCACTAAAGTCTTGTAAGTTAAAATTTTCACTTAAGTTCATACACGTAATTCCTCAGAGAGAACGATTAGCTCAGATAATCCTTCAAGCCGATCAACTCTTTTAAGACTTGTAGCAATTGTTTGTTTTGAGACAATCTCTTGCAACTTTTCATATGCCTTCTCTAAATTTTCCATATTTATGCGACCAATTTGTTTATATTGACCTTCACTCAAATCGTCATACTCTTTAATTACCTTAGTTAGGTCTAGTGCATAATCCTTGGCCGGTGGATATTTCTCAATCAGAATTTCCAATGGTTTTAATGCTTTAGCCCGATTGCCACTTATTCTAGGTAATTTATGTTTCTCAAATAATTTATCTCGAATAAGTATGAAAAGTTCATTAAAGTTCGTATCAGGAGATTTACCTTCTTCATCTCGCTTGGCTGAAAAGAGAGGCAACACTTTTTCAGCCGAAACTACCTCTGGTTCAATGTCTGCGCCCTCTTTAATGGCAAAAATAGCATGATTACCTTTTTTACCAAAAGCTATACCACCATTTAATGTTTGACCGGTTCTGAGCACTCTACTTCTTGGTCTGATATTAATTGCTTCTTCGATATCCTCATCTGAGGTTTGATCGTATACCTCACGATGTACCGCATCCCAAGATTCAAATTCAGCCTCACTATTTGCTTTAACATATTCGTCTTTGAAAAAACTTCTAAGTTCTTCGTCGCCAGTAAGTGTTTTTGTATCACTACCAACAACCGCGTTAATTAAAGTCATTTTAAGCGTACTGATTTGTTGAATTCTTGTTTCAGCCTCACCGATAGATGTTGGAAAGAAGTTGTAAACAAAAAGCCGATCAAATACTTTTTTGTTGATACGGTTAATACGTCCAATACGTTGGATAACTCGAGTTGGATTAAAAGGAATATCGTAATTAAAAATTACTCCAGCTCGGTGCAGGTTATATCCTTCACTTAAAGCGTCCGTTGCCACCAACACATCGTAATCATTAACTTGCAATTCCTGCTTTACTCCAGCATCAAAATTGGCGCGTAACAATTCTCGACTAGCCTTTGAAGCATCCTTTGCGGTGTATTTATATACACGTTGAATGCCTGCCTTTTCAAGGGCTACTCCCAGATAGTTAACAGTATCCGCGTATGCCGAGAAAATTACGATCTTTCTTGAAGAGTCTTCATTTAATAATCGCTTTATATTTTCGACGAGATAATCAAGTTTTGGGTCTATATCAGCTACTATTTTATTCGCACCAAACCATTGATCTCTAATTGAAACTAATAATTGTGTGTCTGCTTCAACATCCTTGATAAAATCAGCTTTTAGCCAATCTTTTTCAACAATAATCAGTTTATACTTAGAATCATTTTCTGTATTGAACTGATCAACAAACTCAGTTGCAAGATCATCGCCAGCATCCGTTATAAAAGTATCTGGATCCGGAATCTTACCCTTTTTCAAAATAGGGACTTTGCCTTGATCGTTATACCAACGAGCAATCATTTGGTTGGAGTCAATCATATTTTGAAGTGTGATTCTGAATGCCTCCTTGGAACTTTCGAAGCGCATAACTAGTAACCTCTTCATGAAAGAGGCTAAGTTGTTTTGTGCCGTTTGTAAATCAACATCGTCTAAATATTCACCATATTTTTCATTGAATTCGACCCGCTTATCATCTGAGATATAAGTAACGGGCTTATACCGAGCTCCTTCAAAACCACGATCCTCGTTGGTTATTGTTTCCAGTGTGTGTAAATATAAGTCAAATAGTTCTCCTAGTTCATACTCAAGTAATTCCGGACCCTCAACTTTTGCAAATGCTATACCTTGCTTGACGAGGTTGTTTCGATAGCGAGAAATTGTTTGAAGATCTAATCTGGATCTACGGACAATAACGGGTTCAATAAGTCTTCGTAGTTCTTGGGCAATCTCCCTGGTTTCTTCACTTATTTCTTCAGGGCTCATCTTGTCACTCCGAATACTTGTACGAAGTTTCCTATACCGATCAATTAGTTCACGAAATCTCAAAGAAAGATTATCTACGGAGCGAATCGTGGATTGGCCAGGAGTCTGAAATAACTTAACTAAGGCAAAGACGTCTTTTGGATCATTGTTGAAAGGAGTGGCGGTAAGAACAATCACCTTATTATCGGCATTGCTCCTTGTCAACGAGTGCAATAAGGTATAGTCGTCAGTTAACTCATTGCGGTAACGATGGGCTTCGTCAATGATAAGTAGTACAGGACCGGTTACTTGGCTAGTACACCACCGGTATGCATCGTCTAGCTTACCTGAACTAAAAATCTGAGTACCTGGTAGCCTGAAATGTGCTTGGTATTCTTCCCATTGAGTTTTCAAATGTGGTGGACAAATAATTACAACATTAATACGTTCTTTTTGAGCCATGTTATAGGCAATGGCAGAGGCGATAATACTTTTACCCAATCCAACGACATCGGCAATGATGACGCCACCATATTGATTAATGCGGTCTATTCCCATACGAATAGCATCTAGTTGGTATTCAAGATCTAAAAATGATTCATCAGTGATTTGACCCGGTGATTCAATGTCCGTATTACGGTCTTTTCCAAACAACTCATGCAGGACACGGATATACATAAGATATGGACTAATAACTGCATTAATCCATAATTTCTTGACTATCTCTTTAAATTCCTCATTGTTGTCTGGTGTTGCAATGTCAATATTTTGGCTTTCCAACCACATCGATTCAAACTTGGCTTGGGCTTCCTGAAAATCTGCTTTATCCCGAGTAGTACTATTGAGCTCTCCTTGGTCAATAAGCCCGTTATAGGTAAGATTACTTGAGCCTAAAAACATTGTTCCAGGGAAATCGTTACCCTGATTAAGTTCAGGCTTGTTATGAACCAGGTACATCTTCCCGTGCTCATCAGTATTGGTCAGTTTAATCTGAAGTGATCCATCTATTATTTTCTGTTCAAAGATTTTGTAGGTCTTTTGTGATTCAGGACTATCAAATACCTGAGACTCGTTGAATAGCTTAGAAAAACCTTCAAAGTATTTCGCTTTTTGTTCAGTTCGAGAAACAAATGTATCCCACGACTGGAAACGCTCCAGATCAACAGGCTTGCCTGTCTTTTGTTGCATGGAAATAATATTTGGTACTGCCTTGGGATCAATCTGTTTACCTACCAGGATTCTTACCTGCTTATCTTTCAGATGTTCTGCAAGCAATTCAAATCCTGAGAAGTAAAAATAACCAACCTGAATATCAATTCTGTCAGCCGTAGAAAGCGCGTTGACAAGTGCTTGATGCATTGTTTGATTTTTATTGTCTATTAGAGCCATATTATTTATTATTCCTATTATTGATAAGTTTTTCTATATCAAGTTTACGGTATTTTCTATCTTTTCTAGCTCCGAAACGCACTGCTTTCAAAATTCCTTTTTCATCCCATTGCCTAAGTGTATTAGGGTGAACCTTGAGAAGCTCACATGCCTCTTTAAGCGTCAAGAGCTCTGGTAATCTCTGGTTTTTATCCATTTGTGATTTAACTTACTATTTGCTAACATTATCATACAGATAATTCATTGAGATTTCAACAACTTTATGGCAAAAGACACACGAATAATATTTGACAAAGATTTTTATACGCTTCAGGCTGTCTTAAATTCTAATAAATTTGAGCTTTTGTTTGCTAAGTTTAAACAGGAAATGAAATCAAAAGGACTACCTTTTCCTTCGAATGGGTTCAAAACAGTTAAGGAATATCACGAATGGGGCACCAAGGCTCATGCAAAAGGTATTTATTATGAGGGGTTTATTGAGGATGCTATCGAAGAATTCAATGTAAAAGAAGAAAGCAGAGAAAAATTCCAACTCGGAATACAATGGTATATATACTTTGGTCGAAAAGAAGCTCCAATTCAATTTACTAGTGGGAGACTAATTAACATTTCAAACGATAAACAATCAGTTAAGGTTGAACTTATGGTTTATCCATGGACAGTAAAAGCTGATGCCTTTAAAGGTCTTTGGAATGAAATAGAAGCTGAGCAACAAAAATTATTAGTATATAAAAGTGAGAAGAGAAACCGTGAATGGGAAACTTTTGAACGCGACTTTAAGATTTACGAACTATTCCTAAACCTCAAGAGGGAAGATTCAAAATCTGTTTACAGGAGGCTTGTGGAAGATCCAGAATTCAAGAAGATAATTGATGAATTTAAACACGGAAAAAGTATTGATGAGTCTATGGGAACAATAATAACTAGATGTAGAAGAAATCTTCGTGAACTAAATCTAATTTGAGAGGTTAAGGAATCTCTTAACCTTCCATGACCTTCTTTTGCGGGTGGTATATAAACATAGGGTATGCAAAACATATCCATCCAAACAGTTGAAGTTCCCATCAACGATTTAATCCCAGCAGGTTATAATCCACGCAAACATGATGCTTCTGCTACAGAGCAACTTAAACAAAGCATCTTACGTTTCGGACTTGTCGATCCAGTCATAGTCAACTCTTCGCCAGCTCGTAAAAATATAATTATTGGTGGTCATTTTAGGTGGGAGGTTGCCAAGGAGCTTGGTTATGAAACAGTACCAGTAGTCTATATCGATATTGCGGATCTTGAAAAAGAAAAAGAGCTTAATTTACGCTTGAACAAAAACACCGGAGAATTTGATTGGGATTTACTTGCCAAGTTTGACGAATCCTTTCTTTCAGATGTTGGCTTCTCCACGGATGAACTCGATGACATTTTTAAACTCGATATTGCACCAGAAGAGTTTGATCTTGAAAAAGAACTTCAGAAATTAAATATCCAAAAAATTAATACTAAAAAAGGTGACGTGTATGCTTTGGGCGAAAGTCGACTGATGTGTGGTGACTCAACCATCGAAGAAGACTTCTTGAAACTCATGAATGGCGAAAAAGCGGATATGTGTATGACTGATCCTCCATATTTTCTCAACTACCTTCATGGCAAGAAAAAGCATGGAAAACCTATTACGGGATTTGGTGCAAAGAGAGACAGACGGTATTTGGAGACTGACGTGCTTCCTCCAGACTTTACCGAAAAATGGATGGCTAATATTGCCAAAACACAAAATGAACATTTCAGTATTATCGTTTATGAAAATTGGAAGAATTTACGTCTCATTTGGGGTGAACTCGAGAAGTATTGGAAGGTAAAAAACATGATTGTTTGGCATTTACCAAATCGTGTGCAAGGTTTTGCGGCAGAGTACATTCCTTCCTTTAAGGGCTTAGTCATATTTTGTCATTTTACTCTTGAGGTATATAAAAATCAAGTAATTTGTGAGTCGTTTATCCCCGATTTGAAACACTTTATCTCTTACGTTTCGCGGGTTTATAACATATTCCATGAGCAAGGTCTTCAATCGCCTGTTCAGCCATAGCTTTTGCAAGCATGTCAACCATTTCTTGCTCTTCTTTAGGGAGAGGTGGAAGAGTTTTTAATCCTTCTAATTCTTCTTCCAATGTTTTTGATTTCTTCATTTGCTTAAATTGTACAAGTTGAAAAACGAACATAATTGTACCACCTATTATAGTGACTATTATTGTGCTAATTCCCAGGTAAACCATATACGCTGGTGCGTATTTCGTCGCACACTCCAAGCTCATTAAACAGTCCATAAACGCATTGTCCCAAAAAGATTTGGGAATTATAGGTAAATTGTTTCAAGTGAAACTATTTATACGCAAATACCTAAATTGGATTATGGAGTAACTCAAAGGGGGGATTTCAAGCGGTTGGCTAATCGATTAGCCGTTGTGAGCCGGGAGGGATTCGAACCCACGACCAAGAGCTTAAAAGGCTCCTGCTCTGCCACTGAGCTACCGGCCCAAATTAGTCAATTATCAAAGGCAAAATCAAAGCTATCATTGCATTATAACAACCCGAATTCCTATTGACAAGTAAACTTCCCGGTGCCATACTCATCTAAATAAAATAGTAAGCAGAATTACATATTATTGATGAGAGATTGATAGAATAATAGACTAAACTGCCCTCACCCAACTATTAACAACAAGGAGGCTTTGCCTCCCGAAGCCTAGAACCTCTACTAGACAGATTTGAATATTAAATAGGGGAGCGAAACCCCACTTCGCTAAAGCTACGCGGGGCGAAGGGAGGTGAGAATATGGCACCAAATGTTGCAAATACATTTTTTTCATCACTGAACAGAGGAATCTTCAGTGCAGCTGCTTTTCTTCCAAACTTTGTCGCCGGAATTATTATCCTTCTTATCGGGATCATCCTTGCGTCAATCGTCAAAAGAATAGTTATTGAGGTATTACATGCGCTTAAAGTTGAAACATACCTCAAACGTTATGGAATTCCTGAGGCAAAAAAAGAATTCAGCTGGGTTAACATATTGGCAGAAATCGTACGGTGGTTCGTCATTATACTGTTCTTAATTCCAACAGCGGAGATTTGGGGACTTCCTCAAATTACACTCATTCTCAATACTTTCTTACTTTACCTGCCGAATGTTTTTGTCGCAGCGATAATCGGGCTTGTTGGACTTGTTTTTGCAAGGTTGGCATCTGATGTCGTCCTTGCGTCAGCACGAGGAATCTCGGCTGATGCATCAAGGACAATATCCTCAGTAACTCGTATCGCAATTACCGTCTTTGTGCTTTTAGCAGTTCTTAATCAGTTAGGCGTAGCACAAGACCTAATCCGAATTCTTTTCACCGGATTTGTCGCGATGCTTGCGCTTGCGGGAGGTATCGCCTTCGGCTTAGGCGGCCAAGATACGGCAAGAGATATTTTAGAAGCAGCCAGGAGAAAGCTTAAATAGCTTCTAACTGACCTTGTACAAAAGAAATTTATCGGATATAATTAGTCCGTCAACAGCGATGTTGGCGGATTTGGTTTTTTAGGCCCCATCGTCTAGTGGCCTAGGACGCCGGGCTTTCATCCCGGAAATCGCGGGTTCGACCCCCGCTGGGGTCACTATTTCTTCGAGTTTAAATATAAAATTTCTGTTATAATCTAAACTAAAGAAAGGAGAAGCAAAATTATGAATGGAACAATAAAAGCAAAAACAGATAAAGGATATGGATTCATAAGTCGCGAAGGCGAAGTAAAGGATCTTTTTTTTCATTCCAACGATTTGAAAGGTGTAACCTTTGATGAACTTCAAGTTGGTGACACTGTTACCTTTGAAATTGTTAATGGTGAAAAAGGCCCCAGTGCAAAAAACGTAACACGTGGCTAATCAGTAAAACCTATAGTTTGACTAGTTGTAATTTCAAGTGCTATAATCAACGCACAAATTTATGAATGCAGAGGCACCAAAACACGTTGATGTTGCTTCATTGGTCCCCGAGTTTGATAGAAAATTTCCTATGGAGATGGGTATTTTGCGAACAGGTGGAGTATACCCGGGCGAAAGAGCAAAGGAATTTGTAAATCCATACACAAAAGAGATTGACGATACGTATTACGGCAATATTGGTGAACATTGTGTAGCAGTGGCTCACTGTGCAGAAGTTTTGGCAGAGAATGTCCTAGGTCCGGGGAATCCACGAACAAAAAAGATAGTCAGCAGAGCACTCATTCATGATTCAACAAAAAGGTATGAGTTAGCTAGGAAAAAGGCAGGGGTGGATGTATTTAAGCAAAGCGCATACGATGCTATGAGGCCACTCCTTGAAGTACAAGGAGTCTCACCCGATATTATATATTACATGGCAGATGCAGGAACCGAAACAGGGCATCATAGCTTGGATAGATTCATCGAGGAGAAGAATGGGATTCCAGTTTTAAAGACGGATAATAATCTGCCTGAGCTAATTGTGCATCTTGCGGATGACATGACATATACACCAATTGCAAATGAGGGACAGGTAGCTGAGACTTCTTACCTGACCTTTCAAGAAAGGAGTATAGCAGCAAACTTTTTCATCCGTTATCCTTTCCTGTACAGGGAGGGGTTTGGATTTGACCAAAATGGACAGCCGGTTCTTGTAAATGATTTAAACGGGAGTAATCCTGGTTTACATAATATTAATACATATCATCACTGGCAACTATGGGAAGCGAAAGAAATATCAAGATTTCTTACAGGTAAAATTTCACCTGAAACACCACCCGAAAACGCAGAGCAATATCTCAAAGAACTTATTAACAAAAGCTTAGAAGATTAAGCTTAATCCTATTCTCTACCAAAGATACTACTCCTGAACTTTTTCGCTTTTTGTGCTATAGTTCCTAAATGGAATATGAACAAAAAAGAACACATCGTCACAATTAAAAAACCGGAAGGGTCATATACTATTATTTACGGTGTGCATGTCCTTACACAACATCCGGATGATTTGCCTAAAGGAATTGATGGTCTTTTTCTCGAAAGCGGTGTCCACCCTTGGTATCACGATATTACTGCTACGATAAAAGATTTAAAAGAGCATGTGCAATACAAAAAACTTTTTGAAAAAGCAGAAAAAGATAGAACTCCGATTCTTCTTGGTGATCTAAACTATAAATATAACGATTATCTTCTTCTCATCGCAGATAATGCTTTTACTGCAATACAATGGATTGCGGGGATGCGGATGTTAAGCGGTCTTTTAAGAAAAGGCAGACACCGTGAAGGACAAAGAAAAAAAAGCGCTTCTCAACTTGGCTTGCAAGGGATTACTGCTTTGTGGCTTTTATTACCATTTGCCTCGACAGTTTTACGACTTGGTAGTCATCTCTTCGGAGTAGGGGAAAGAAAAAGTGCCGCACTGAAAAAACTTTCCCATCGTTTGCATCCGGAAACCGAACTATTGTATCTTTCAGTTAGAAACGCTGTCATTGCGGAAAAAGTAGAGTATTTTGCCAAGACTTTGAAGGATAGTGCTCATATAGCAATAGTTCTGGGCGCAGGGCATGTAGGGATTGAAGATATGCTTAAGCAATCATCGGAAGAAAGACTCCGTTACCTTTCAAAATACAAAACGCTCTTGAAAAAACTCGCAGCTGAGGAGTACTTTTATAAATTAGCTCTTGTGGCTTTTGAGGGAAAACGTTGGAAAGCTAAGAAAGAATTTGAAGTAGATGAATTGAAAAAAATACTCTTCAGTTAAATTCTATTTGTTAACTAACTATGATTTTCTTTCCGTACTCTTACGTATTTATTGTTGAGTTGCTTTTGCGGATGTGTTAAAAATTGTTTATTAAAATCTAAAATGACTGCGCTTGAGTTATTAAAAAGTCACGTACAAACAGGAAGACAATTTCTTGAGGGAACATTTGCAGATGTAACTCCGGAAATGCTTCACAAAGCTCCCGGCGGAACCGCAAATCCATTAGGTGCTACATATGCACATCTTATATTCTCAGAAGATTGGTTAATCAATAATGTTCTCCGGGGAAAAAAGATGCTTGCTGAGACCGAATGGGCAGGAAAAACCGGTGTTGATAAACCAATGCCAAATCCGGGACCGGAATGGGGAACGTATGCCGATTGGACTAAGACAGTAAAAATAGACTTAGATGCTTTGAGATCATATGCAAAAGCGGTTTATGAAAATACAGATAAGTATTTAAGTTCTTTGTCAGATGCAGATTTGGACAAAGAGAAGGATTTGACTGCAGTTGGATTTGGAAAAGTTACAGTCGGATGGGCAATAGCAGAGTTAATAGCAGGACATACAACGAGTATTTTGGGAGAGATAGCTGTACTTAAAGGTATACAAGGAGCAAAAGGCTATCCTTTCTAAGTCAACTTTTTTACCTCTTCAAGTGGCCAGTTTATTTCCATATTATTGCTACTTAGCCAAAAATCCGAGCCCCAAAGACCAATATTTTTGCATCCGGTTGATTTAATGTGATTTTTCCAGGTCTTTTTTAATGAATCGCGAGTATAGTTTAGAACCTTTTCATTTGGATTCGGCTCTTGGTTTATTAACTCAAACCAGGATTGTCCGTTTCCCCACGGCTGTGCTTCAACTTCCGCAAAATACATCTCATGTCTACGAAATTTTTTTCGCATGAAGCGAAACGACTTATGATACGGTTCAATTAGCCTCTTAATTTTTTGAAGCGGAACATTTCTCCAGGTTTCTTGGGACGGATAAACATCAAATCCCATCTTTCCCTGCTTTCCGAGTCCCTCAAGTAAATCTTTATATATAGTTGTTAGTTTATTTTTATCTGATGCGTCTATATTGGTGTTTATAAATATCGGTTTTTCCGTTTCTCTTTTTAAGAGAGATACTGAATGAGTCATAAAGTCTTCCGAAACAGCTTTTTTTAGCTTTTCAATACTCTCAATGTTCTGCTTATCAGGCCATTCGTTAGCTATTTGAAATCCGAAAACTCGCCTGTCATTTCCATACCGCTCAATTTGTAGTTCTAAGAATTGTAAACCATATTTTGAAAGAGTTGGATTTGTATCAAGTGCATTATCATTGTCAAATATATGATTAAGTAACTTCTGAGGTATATATATTCCCGGATAGTACGGATATTGAAACGGTCCAATACACAAAGTAACTAAAAGCCCTACGTCACTACATGTATCAAGCATAGTATCAATTGGTTGAAAGTTGAATTTTTTGCCATCATCAGTAAGTTCCGATGGGAAAATCACAAGTCTTATTCCTTTAATCCCAGCTTTTTTTAGAGTTTTCAGAGAATCTTTTATCAGTAGAGTTTGTTTTTGCCAGTCACTTGTAGGATTTATGCCTTTAGTCATAATCTCGGTTAATTCCCACGCAACTTTTCGCGGAGAAAATGTTGTCCAGATATCCATAATTTATTGAGTATAACAAAAACTCCTAACAAACCAAGCTAATCAATAATCTGACAAGTTTATTTTCAATCTATTTTGTCAGGATATTGTCAAGTATTATAGCTGAGGTGGAGTTATAGTCGAGGTAAAGCATGAATTATTTAGTTGTTTTTCTAAGTCTAGCGGTCTTTTTGGCAATTATACATACACTTAAAGTTAGTGTAGCTGTGTTACTTCCCAAATGGAGGGGCATATGGCTAACCCTATCGAAACAATAAGAACTTCTGCGTCTTCAGTTTCAACTCTCGTTACGAGAGAACGGCGGTTTTTCGAAAATTTTATTTCCCCAAAACGCAAAAAAGCTGAAAGGCAAGATCAAGAAAAAGTAGACGATGTTAGCCGCAATGGAAATGCTGTACTTTTAGCACCGGGATTTGCAGGACCTGAATGGAGTTTATATTTACAGGGACTTTGGCTTAAAGAGGATGGCTACAAACCATATAATTTAAAACATGGCAAATTTAGAATGAATTTAGTGACAGGACAAAAAGATAGTATGAAAGAGAGACTGAAATACATTACTGATAAACATGAAGGACGAGCAGCGATAGTCGGGCATAGCCTTGGGGGTGATCAGGCGGAAGATGTAGCATTTGAAAATCCGGATCTTGTCCATACTGTTTTTCGAGCAGCATCACCAAAGTTCTGCGCACGAGAAAAACCTGAAGAAGTGCGCATTATAAGTATTGTATGTGCGAAAGACTTACTTGTTCGACCCTGGCTTTCTCGAGACCCTAGTGCTGATGAAACGATTATTGTAAACACAGGGCATCTTGGATTTGTTACTAATATGGAGGCACATTACCTTATTAGTGAACGATTAGAGATGTATACAAACCCGGATTTAAGATATAAACATATTGATAAACATATTGATAAACGCACAGCGTAAAATTCCCTCAAACTTTGCTTACTTTACTCTTGAGATTGCAAATCGTTCCAAAACGTATAAAATATTCCAGGATGTTCAAAGACCCAGTTCTTAATAAACTTGTCAAAATTTATCCGCCTCCAGAGTTTGTAGATCGTAGTGAATTTCTATTGCACGCTTTGATAAAAGCAATTGTATCCCAGCAATTATCAGTCAAAGCGGCAGATACCATACTGACCCGCTTTAATAATCTTTTTGCTCCAAAAGAATTCCCAACGCCTGAGGATATCCTTCGCATTAAAGATGCGAAAATACGAGAATCCGGCATATCTTATGCAAAAGCTTCTTATATTAAATCGCTCGCATCAGCATTCGCAAAGAATGAAATTAATGTAGATAAACTGATAAAGATGTCCGATGAGGAAGTAATCGTTGATTTAACGAAGCTCAAAGGAGTGGGCAAATGGACTGCTGAGATGATCCTGATATTTGCTTTGAAACGGCCAGATGTATTTTCTGTTGATGACTTGGGAGTAAGACGTGCAATTGAAAAACTTTATGGCATAACTGATCGAGTTGAGATGATAAAACTTTCTGAGAACTGGAGACCTCACCGCTCAACTGCCTGCTGGTATCTCTGGCGATCATTGACTGATAAAACATAATCTTATATTAACTACTCCATAACTCTTCTTAAAAATTGCTTGACAATTAGGTTCTAGTTCTTTTATTCTTGAGTTAGACATGAAAAATGTCAAATTTCGACGTTTGATTACCAAATTTCAAAATTGTCCGAGGCTTTGACGTCGTGAACGGCGCTCCTGTTCCTGGAGTGCAACTCAATGGCACCTCTACAATACCTTGCAGGATACGAAAATCACCCACCCGACAGGTGGCGACTATGACGGTATCCGTTTCTTCGGAGATGGGCACAAAATCATCCACAACACCATTACTCACATCACCAACACTGGAGGGGCACACGCAGACTGTATGCAAAACTATGCAACAACCACGCCAACCAGTCATAACATTCTAATTGAGGGGAATCGCTGTTTGCAAATTGATAATCAGTGTCTTATCACCCCAAGGCCCACATAGTACGGCAGGAAATGGGAGTGGAAAAGGTGAATCGTCAAACTACACCTTCACCAACAACTACTGTGATGCCCATGCTTCACAAGCTCTCCACATTGATGATATCCAAAAATACACCATTACCAATAACGAAATCCAGGGCACTCATGCCAAAGCCTTCAACCTCATCAACAACTCAACGGGTGCAACAGTCGGCTGTAACAAGATTGGCCCTGGAGTCAAAACAGAGGTCATTATCGATAGCTCATCAAAACCTGGGTATAAGTACCTGGGGCCTGCGAAGTAAATCCTACGTTTCATACAGAAATTTAGCTCTGCTTGACATATCCTATAATATTTATTATAATTTCACCATGGCAAATAGAGCTGAACAAGGAATTAGTCTTTCAAGAAGAGAATTTTTAGTTAGAAGTATTGCAGCTAGTGGATTAGCGCTAGTTGCTGGTGTGCGTATTGGAGAAAATCTTCAAACTACTCCTGAAGAAGAGAGGAAACGTGACTTCGGAACGTTCAAAACTTATATAGAAAAATATACCACTGCCGGAGATTATCTAAAAAAAATTTTCCCAAATCCCACTGATTCGCAACTTAAAAAGCATTTCGAGGTAGAGTCAAAACGTAGAGGAAATGAAACAGCAACGTTCTATCGTCTTTATATGCCTGAATATACAGGATTTATTTCAGAAAGCAACTCGGATTACATACCTGTTTTGCGAGTAGGAGCAATCAATTCAAAAACAACTGAAGGTAAGATCATCAAAACAATAAATATTAATGCACAATTTGACGAAACAGGTGAGAAGCAAACACTTCTTAATACAGATACGAGAATAAACGCGGTTAATGGCGGGATAGGTGAGCTTTCAAGAAAGAAGATGGTTGAAGTGATTACGGGATTTGTGAAAGATCCGGACTTAAGAAAGACTGGCGGCTGGGAAAATATAGATGTCGTTAGTGACGAAAATCGGGAGAAATCTGCAAAAATAACTAAAACCGTCATTAAAGACACAGTTACTCTAGCTGGAACTATGTCAAGCAATGGCAGTGCTTCATTAGTAATCACAAAGGGATCTGATACACCAACCATAGCAATTAAGTAACAACCGTCTCAAAATACCCATTTCCCCCGGTTGCTATAGCTTCCATTTTCCTCTATAATTATTGATTGCTGTTTTTCAAAAAATTATGGACAAAATAAAAATTCGTGGTGCAAGAGAACACAATTTAAAAAACCTAAATCTTGAAATTCCTAAAAACAAATTGGTTGTGTTAACAGGCTTATCCGGTAGTGGGAAATCTTCACTTGCTTTTGACACTATTTACGCTGAGGGACAGCGTCGTTATGTTGAAAGCCTCTCTTCATACGCCAGGCAATTTCTCGGCACGATGAAAAAGCCTGATGTCGATTTGATAGAAGGTTTGTCCCCCGCAATCTCAATAGATCAAAAATCCACAAGCCACAATCCCCGTTCAACTGTCGGCACAGTGACTGAAATTTATGACTATATGCGGCTTCTTTTTGCCAGAGTCGGTCACCCGCATTGTCCTAATTGCGGCCGTGAAATTGCCCACCAGTCCAAAGATCAGATTGTCGAGTCAATTATAAAATTGCCAAAAGCCCATCCGACTGTCGGCAAAAGACCGCTTCGAATCTTAATTCTTGCTCCACTTGTTAAAGATAGGAGAGGAGAATACACGGAGTTATTCAATAGCTTGAAAAAACGCGGTTATACAAAAGTGAGAGTCGATAATAAAATCTATGATCTCAATGACGAATTTGTTCTGATCAAAACAAACAAACACTCAATCGACCTTGTTATTGATGCAATGGTTCTTGGCAAAGATATCGATAAAACAAGGCTGGCAACGGATGTCGAACAGGCTCTTTCTTTTGGTAACGGAGAAATGACGGCAGCTATTATACATGACGCAACGTTCTCAATGCCCGAGCGGCCTGAGAAGATGGAAGATTTACTTTTTTCAGAGAAGTTTGCGTGTCCGGTTTGTAATATTTCGCTTCCTGAAGTTGAGCCAAGAATTTTTTCATTCAATACCCCTCACGGTGCGTGTCCAAACTGCGCGGGACTCGGAAGAGTGCTTGATGTTGATTCGGAGCTGGTATTTAATAAAAACCTGACAATAAATGAAGGCGGAATCATACCCTTTTTCAATCTCGGCTCAAGCGATACATGGTTCTCAAGAACTGTTAAGACATTTTGTGAAGAAAACGGAATACCTCTTAATAAGCAGCTTGAAGATGTTCCCGAAGAAAAAAAACAGCTTCTTTTAAATGGCACAGGAGAGAAAGAATACTATGTTGAGGGAGAAAATCGCTGGGGTCGCGAAACTGTTATACGTGAACCTTTTCGGGGGATCGCATGGGAGTTAAAAAGAAAGTATAACGAGTCAGAATCTCAATATATTAAGTCTCAGATAGATAAATTTATGAAATATGAAGTCTGTCCCATGTGTCATGGCGGGAGACTACGAAAAGAAGCTCTGTCTGTGACACTTAACGACAAATCAATAATCGATGTTTCAAACATGTCGATTGAAAAAGCACTGGCGTTTGTAAATAGCCTATCTGATGGAAAGTTGAGCACTAGAGAACAAGAAATTGGGAAAATGATTCTTAGGGAAATTCGCCAGCGGTTGTCATTTTTGGTTGATGTCGGACTTGATTATCTTACGCTTGCCAGAGCTGCTGCAACGCTCGCTGGTGGTGAGGCTCAGCGAATCCGGCTTGCATCACAAATCGGAAGCGGCTTAACGGGAGTATTGTATGTTTTGGATGAGCCTTCAATCGGGCTCCATCAGCGGGATAATAGTAAACTAATTGAGACTCTAAAAAAACTGAGAGATTTGGGAAACACGGTTCTTGTGGTCGAGCATGACCAGGATACAATGGAGTCCTCAGATTATATATTTGACTTTGGTCCCGGAGCGGGGGCAAAGGGTGGAAAAATCATCGCACAGGGAACAATTAAAGAAATTAAGTCAAACAAAAACTCACTCACCGGTACTTATCTCACGGGAAAAAAGAAAATTAATATCAGGAGATCCGAATCTTTAGATTTTGGCCCCGACGGAAATCATATTTTGAAAGTAATTGGAGCCGAGGAACACAATTTAAAAAATATTACGGCTGTCTTCCCACTTAATAAGCTTATTGTCGTTACAGGAGTTTCAGGAAGCGGAAAATCTACGCTCATAAACGACATCCTTTATCATGCGCTGATGCAGATGAAAAATGCCTATCATCCGCAAAAACCCGGAAAATTTAAAGAACTTCAAGGACATGAAAATATCAGGCATGTATTTTCTATCGACCAGTCTCCAATTGGACGCACACCAAGGAGTAATCCTGCAACGTACACCGGAGCCTTTACCTTCATAAGAACGCTTTTTGCCAGCACCAAAGAAGCCAAACTCAGAGGCTACGGTCCGGGAAGATTTTCTTTTAATGTAAAGGGCGGCAGGTGTGAAGCCTGCCAGGGAGAAGGCCAAATAAAAATAGGAATGCAGTTCATGCCGGATGTCTATATTACGTGCGAGGTGTGTCTTGGCAAGCAGTATAATCAGCAGGCGCTTGAGATATTTTTTAATGGTAAAAACATTGCAGATGTACTTGATATGAGTGTTGCTGAGGCGGTGGACTTTTTTTCCTTTGTTCCCGGACTTTCTCATAAATTAAAGACTCTCCAAGACGTTGGTTTGTCCTACATAAAACTCGGCCAGCCGGCACCTACTCTCTCAGGAGGCGAAGCACAACGGGTAAAACTGGCAACAGAGCTTTCCAAAAAAGGCCGAGATGCTCTGTATCTTTTGGATGAGCCGACCACAGGACTCCATTTTGCAGATCTTGAAAAGCTCTTGCATGTCTTGAGAGGACTTGTTGATTTGGGAAATTCGGTAATTGTAATAGAACATAACTTGGATGTTATTAAAAATGCGGATTATATAATCGATCTTGGCCCGGAAGGCGGGGATAAAGGTGGGGAAGTTGTCGCTCAAGGAACACCCGAGGAGATTGTCAAAAATTCTGCTTCTTGGACAGGAAAGTTTCTCAAAAATGTATTACAATAAAGTATAAAATTAAAATTTTATAATAATGAGCATTAAAAACTTCCTGGCCGTTTTTTCCACAATTTTGGTGCTCCTTGTCTTCACATTTATACTCCCGCAAAATGCTCAGGCAGCACCAAACTTCACGACGGACTATAACGTTACCTATACCGTTGCCGAAAGTGGTTTAACACATGCTTTGCTCATCGTTACACTGACAAATACAACAACGCAATACTACGCATCATCGTATAAAATGCAGCTTGGTTTTGATAACATTACCAATGTCCATGTTTCCGACCCTGAAGGACCAATAAACCCTGTTATTAGGGAAAATGATGACGGATATACGATTGATTTGACGTTTAATAAAAAGGCTGTAGGGTTAGGAAGCAGTCTAAAATTTAATATAACATTTGACACCTCAACAATAGCTAAAAAGTTCGGGAAGATTTGGGAGATAAATATTCCGGGTATATCAAATGCTAACGACTTTGCAGGATTCACAGTCGATGTCAAGACTCCCGCCTCCTTTGGAGAATCAACATATATTAAACCAAAACAGCCAAATAACGCACTTACCTTCACAAAGGAGCAGCTTGGTAAGTCGGGAATTTCAATAGCTTTTGGAAAAAGTCAGATCTATGCGTTTCATATAACGTATCATTTGCGAAATACCAACGTCTATCCGATAAAGACAGAAATAGCACTTCCACCGTCTACTAACTACCAGGATGTTTTTTTAACAAACATTACTCCGCAACCAAGCAATGTGTATCAGGATAAAGACGGGAACTGGCTTGCTCAATATAAACTTCTCCCCTCACAAAAAATGGACGTAGCTGTTTTGGGGAAAGCAGAGGTTAGACTTACCCCGAAAGAACAACTTCTTTCCCAGTCTGAGCTTGCAGATTATGTAACTGAAAAGCCGAACTGGCAATCAAAAAGTGCGGAGATTAAAGAACTGGCGGGTGAACTGAAAACTCCTCAAGCAATCTATCAATATGTTATAAATACCCTCAAGTACGACTTTTCAAGAGTTACGCAAGATAAACCTCGGCTTGGTGCAGTTAACGCACTAAAGAATCAAAATTCCGCGGTATGTCGTGAGTTTACCGATTTATTTATTGCGCTTGCCCGCGCTGCGGGAATACCGGCTAGAGAGATAGACGGGTATGCATACACCGAAAATTCCAAACAGCGACCGCTTTCACTTGTTCGAGATATTCTCCATGCATGGCCCGAGTACTATGATTCTGAAAAAAAGACATGGATTATGGTTGATCCGACATGGGGAAGCACAACAGGAGGTGTAGACTATTTTTCTGTTCTGGATTTCGATCATTTTGCTTTTGTAGTGAAAGGAGAAGACAGCACATACCCTGTTCCCGCGGGAGGATATAAATATGCCGAGGACAAAAATAGTAAAGATGTGCAAGTTACTTTTGCCGACGATCTTCCCGAGAAAACGGTAGATTTCCAAATCGCGACAACCATCCCAAAAGAGGTAATTGCGGGATTACCAATAAGCGGTCAAGTAATTATCACAAATATGGGATCGATCATAATCCCTTCGCAGGTTTTGGGTATCTCATCAAAATTTCTTTTGCCACATGATCAGATTATGAAAGTTCCCGGTATTCCCCCGTATGGATACGCACAATTAGACGTAGGATTTCGCGGTACACCTATTTTGACAAATCGGCAAGCGGCATTTACAATACGTTTTAGAGATAAATCCGTCGATCAAGCAGCAAAGATCGCACCTATTTTTCTGACAAAATGGGGTATAGGAGGAATTGTAATTGTTGTACTCACGATCATCTTATTCACAATTGCCAGCAAACGCAGGCGTGTACATGTTTCTCGCTAAAGGCGGGGATGTCCTTTACGTGGGCAAAGCAAATGACCTCAAGGCTCGGGTTTCGTCTTATTTTACCAATACCGGTCTACTGGGAGAAAAAACAAAAGTACTCGTTTCCTATACTGAGAAAATAAAAGTTACAATTGTTGAATCAGAGCTTGAAGCATTTCTTCTTGAAGCGTTTTACATTAAGAAATATAAACCAAAATATAACATCCGCCTCACGGATAACAAATCATATCTTAGAATACGAATCACAGTAAAAGACAAATATCCGAAAGTCTTACTCGCTAGACGAATTGACGATGATTCTTCTCTCTACTTTGGTCCGTACCCAAGCTCAATGGCCGTGAAGCTTGTTCTAAAAACCATTCGGCGTATTTTTCCTTATCAGTCAGCCTTCAATCACCCGAAAAGAATTTGCCTTTATAACCACTTAGGCCTTTGTCCATGCCCTGAATTTTTTGACTCAGTAAAGCTTCAGCGTGAATATAAAAAAAATATTAGAGGAGTCATTAGAATTCTTGAGGGGGGATCAAAAAAAGTTATGCGGGACCTTGAGAAAAAAAGAGATGCACTAAGTATTAAAGAGCGTTTTGAAGAAGCACTCGTAATGCAGAAAAAAATAAATGCCCTAAGCTTCATAACGACACCATATCATAGGCCTTTTGAATACGATGTTAACCCCAACCTTCGCGTCGATTTGAGAAGAAAAGAGATTAACAGTCTTATTGAGATTCTCACTATTCACGGTATAAACATAAAACGGCTCCGGAGAATTGAGTGTTATGATATATCAAATACTAGCGGCACATTGGCGACAGGCTCAATGGTTGTACTCATAGACGGAGAAAAAGATTCTTCTCAATATAGAAGGTTTAAGATTAGAAAAGACGGTAAACCCAATGACTTTGCGATGATTACTGAGGTTATAAAAAGAAGATTTACCCATCACGAATGGGACTGGCCTGATTTGATTGTCGTTGATGGCGGGAAAGGTCAGGTTTCATCAGTTCTTCAAGCTCTTTCTGAGAGAAATGTAAAAATTCCAGTCATTGGACTTGCAAAACGGGAGGAGACGATAATTATTCCTTTTTTCCGTCATTCTGAGTCCGTACGGACGAAGAATCCCCTGAGGGTTGCAAAGAGATCCCTCGCTAACTCTCAGGATGACAATATTGGTTTTAAAGAAATCTTACTACCTAAAGACTCGCATGCTTTGCATTTGGTAATGCGAATTCGAGATGAGGCACACCGGTTTGCTATTACCTATCATCGCAAACTCCGCAGTAGGAACACATTTGCTACTTCCGTATAACATCATATTCGTAAGGAAAATAGAGGAAAGAAGCCGGGGTATCTTCCATGAGATATTTTTGAAAATCCGAATAGATTTTCTGGCGGTCTTCAAACTTTGTCGTTTTACGGCCGTCTTCAAGAAGCTTGTCGATACGTAAGTTTTTATATCTTGCGATATTGTTAATTTGCCCCGAATGCCAGAGGGAATACTGGTCGGGATCTTTCGGAAGGTTAAAGTCTCCCAAAAAAACTTGAAAGTTTGTGGGAATACTGTTCACCTCTTCAATTTCAGTATTAATACCTGCTTTTTTCCACGAAGAAGCTACAGCATCTGCCGTACTTTTGTATTTTTTTAAAGTTTTTATTGTCAAATGTATTTGCGTCGTGTCTGCACTCTCACTGGCAGCATTTGAGGACGCAAGAAGAAGCTTTGCATGGCTATAATCTTGTCTTTTAACACTTATATCTTTGTTGTAATAAACAGAATCAGGTGAATAGGGTAAATACGCTTTTTTACCGTGTGGAAAATTATCCGGTAAGCCGTATGAGAGTCCGAGCCGCACCTTCTTGTCGGAAAGTGCGCTATCTGAAGTGTTGTAAAAAAGTGTGACTAAACGGGAAGAGCTGATGTTTTGACGAATCTGCGTATTCGCGAACTGACCGAAGTCGGTGTCTTTGAAGTTCGAATTTGTTAATCCCTGAGCTTGTGTAATTTCACCCAGAAGAAATGCAATCGTTAAGGCTTCCTCTGTTGGATAGAATTGAAATTTAATCGTGTCAAATTTATTTTTTACACCTACAAGCGTTATAGTTTGGACAAAACTGCCATTTAACTTAATATCTTCAATACGATAATCACCAACACCTGTGTAACCTTTGTCAAAAACTGGCTTTGACGCGGTTACCAAAAAAGGGGAATATGCATCTTTAAGTTTAAATATAATAGTTGATTTATCGGGTTTTTCAATAAGAACGTCTGAAAAATTATATGAGATTGTATCTGAAGTGAGATTTTTCCCATTATTGTAATGTTGATTCGGTTTTAAGTAAAAAATATATGTTTTTCCGTTATCCTGCTCTTTCCACCCGGTCGCAAGATCCGGTTTGATACTTCCGTCCTTCTCAACATAAGTGAGGCCATGGGACAGCTTACTTATAATAACAAGCGGAAGATTGTCTTGCGTGTACGCTCCTACAATACCGATAGACGATTTTTTAAAAACCGGAATAATTCGATCGAAGAACCGTGACATAAACACAGTTAAAAAGAAAATGAAAAGACCTAGAAGAAAAAAGAAGACCAGCGTTTTACCCGATTTTTTGATATAGGCTTTGATAAGCCAAAAAATTAGTCTTCGCCTAATGACTACCATAATCTATTTTATTTGGGGAAAAAGAAGTGCAATTGATATGATGACGAGAATTGCGCTGAGAACAATGGTTGTTATGACAAGAAATTTTTCTACGTTTCTTTTGCTTCGATACATTTCTCCGCCACCACCAAACACAGGAGACAAACCCTCTTCAGGCGCCTGAAGCAAAATAGACGCGATGAGAAGCACTGCAGTAACGATTTGTATAGCGGTTAGGGCTGTTTGAAGCATAGTCACTATTATATACATTTGACAATAGTATATGCAAGCTTCTTTGTGTCATGAAAAATTGGAAAATTTGGATCAACAAGATCCTCTTCTATTAATGTACATGGAAGCTTTTTTTGTTTCACATCTAAGTCGATATATTTGTATCTATACTTGGGTGGTATAGGATAGGACCGATTGTTGTTTATGATAATTTTTTCAAAAGGAAAGGTTCCCAAATGGTCTGAAATAGCTGAAATAAAATCATGTAAGGCAAATCCTTTTGTTTCAAATGGTTTATTAGCAATATTAAGAATAAAAAGTTTTTTTGCGGGACTTTCTATGAGTGCTTGTTTTATTTGAGGAACAATAAGAACTGGTAACTGATTTGTATATAAGTCGCCGGGTCCGCTGACAATACAGTCTGCATCTATAATATTTGATATCACTTTTTTATTAACGTTAGGATTTTTGGGACTAATGTATATTTTTTTCAAGCCGTGGGGTTGACTATAAAGAGCAAGGTCTAGAGTGGTTTCACTATGCACTCTTCTTCCGTCTCTTGTTATTGCACTCAAACGCGTGCGCTCATCAGTAGCCGGTAAAATATCCGCTTTTACACCGAAAATTCGCTTAAGAGAATCGAGTGCCTTATAAAAATCTCCGGTACGTTGAATTTCAGCCAACATGATAAGATTGCCAAGCTTATGACCTCCAAGTTCTTTATTGCGATTTAAGCCCGGAAACCTGTGCGTTAATAATTCGGCTAACTCGTGTTGTTCGTCGGGGATAAGTGCCGAGATGCATGATACGATATCGCCTGGGGGCATAATATTATATGCTTTTCTTAGTCTTCCCGATGAGCCTCCATCATCTGCCATTGAAGTAATAGCAGTGATTTGGAGATTGTAGTGTTTAAGCCCTTTTAAAAGATTGCTAGTTCCAATTCCACCTCCGAGGCATACGATTTTCTTAGTTACTTCATGAGCCATTTTACAAAAGAATCTATTACGGACAGGATAAAAGCGGTATAGGAATAAGCAAAAAATGTATTAAAAAATATTTTTGGGGTAATAAAACCCAAGATTTCCATTTTCTGATAGGTAAATGAGGTTACTGAGATTCCTGTTATAAAAACAGTCAACAAATAAAGAATTAGTATATTGATAAAAATAGAAAAAATTCCAAGTGTCAGGAAATTAATCGGAAAGCTGATTATACTAAGTATTGGTTTAAGGATGACAAACATGATCGCTAATGCGACTCCGCCGATTATAAGAGTAGTAAATCCGCCACTGATATGAAATCCGGGGATTATCATTGGGAGGAAGTACAATGAAAGAGTGTAAATAAGGATGTTTCGGATAATCGTTTTCATGAAACAGCTTCATGCTACCAGATGAGGTTGGGATGTGTCAATTGAAGAGATGAAAGTAAAAGCTTGCAGAATTAAAAATAACGGAGTATTATGATATCTGAAAAATATCCCTATGAATACTGTGCTTTGTCCTCATTGCGGAAAACAGGTCGAGATCTCTAAAGCATTTACGTATCAGATGAAAGAAGAGGTGCGTGCTGAACGTGATGCGGAGCATAAAAAAGAGCTGGAAAAGGCGCGGCTTGAAGCAGAAGAACGCGCGCTCAAGCGTGCCGAAAAAGATCTTGAACTTAGAATAAAAAACTCTCAAAACGAAATTGAAGAGACGAGTAAGAGAAACCGCGAACTTCAAGAGCAACTCCTCGAACTTACAAAAGAAATACGTGGTCTTAAGCAAAAAGACAATGAGAGGGAGATCGAAATGAGAAAGACGCTCCTCAAAGAACAAGAACGTATGGAGTTAGAAATAACAAGATCGGAACAGGAAAAAGCGCGGCTTGAAAAACTCGAACTGCAGAAAAAACTTGATGATACGAAAAAAGCCCTTGAGGAAGCTCAACGCAAAGCTCAGCAGTCATCGCAGCAGCTACAAGGTGAAGTCCTTGAGTTGGATTTGGAACAACAGCTAAAAGAGTGGTTCCCAACAGATGAAATTCATCCAATAACTAAAGGTTTTGAAGGGGCTGATGTGAGCCAAAAAGTAAAAAACAAATTCGGTCAGACTGCAGGAATAATCATTTGGGAGACGAAACGTGCAAAGAAATGGGATAATAAGTGGCTGCCAAAGTTTAGGGATGATAAAAGAAGGACGGACGCCAATGTGGCTGTGCTTGTTAGTGATATATTGCCATCGGGGATAGAAACGTTTGGGTACTATGAAAATGTTTGGTTGACATGCTACAAGTATGCGCTGCCTCTTGCAAATGTCCTGCGAATGGGACTATTCGAGCTGGCAATTGCTAAATCAACAGTTGCAAACAAAGATAGAATGCTTGAGGATTTATTTACATATCTTGCAAAAGATGGATTTCGAAATAAATTTGAGGCACAGGTTGAGAGCATAGTCACTTTAAGAGCCGACCTTGACTCCGAACAGCGTTCAACAATACGCATGTGGAAGAAAAGGGAGATACAAATTAAACGGATGATGAGTAACCTCGCAATGATGTATGGCGAGCTTCAAGGAATAATGGGTCACTCTCTCCCTTCAATTCAAAGCCTCGATTCTCCCGGGCTCCTTGAGGAAAAAGAGCAAAAAAGCTTGCTTGAGGATTAGAGAAAGCACTGCCTATGACAAAGCCGACTTTTGATAAGGAACAACTTCTTTGGAAAAAGGGATATAAGCATGTTGCAGGTGTTGACGAAGTAGGAAGAGGATGTTTCGCAGGTCCGGTAGTGGCCGCAGCAGTAATTCTCCCACAGGAATTTCCCTCGCTGGATCAGATTAATGATTCAAAACTCTTATCTCCTAAGCTTAGGCACAATTTGTCAGAAATTATTAAAAAGCACGCTTTAGCATACGCAATCTCAGAGGTGTCAGTCGCGATTATTAATAAGCTTGGTATTGGCAAGGCGACTCAGCTTGCATTTAAAAATTCGGTTACGAAATTATCAATTCAACCTAACTTCATCCTTATCGATGCTTTTTACATTAAATCTCTAAAGCGAAAAAATCAAAAAGCCATAATTCATGGAGACGGATTAAGTATCTCAATTGCTGCGGCATCAATTCTCGCCAAAGTACACAGAGATAATCGAATGCAAGAGCTACACTCCCAATACTCGGAGTATGATTTTTTTACAAATAAAGGTTATGGGACAAAAAAACACCAAGATGCGATCAGAAAGTACGGATTTTGTGATTTACACCGAAAGTCATTTAACCTAAATAAATTTCTATAAAAATTTAAACTCTATGGCTTCTAAGCAAAAGACGGATAAAAAGATATATTTTCAAGCTCTTCGTGTACTTGCTGTAATTTTTTTGTTTCTTCCTCACTTCTATCTAACTCCTCACGATTAAATATCAACCGAGGTTCATTTGTTTTTACCTCCAAATTCCAAGGAGTTAATGACCTTATAATCTGCGGGATAGATTCTCTGCTTTCTCCTTCTTTTCTCATTGTGCGAGAAGTGAGTTTTTCTTGCCATGTGTTCGCCAAGAACAACTTTTCGTGATTTGATTTAACGTTTTGAATAAACATATTTCCTCCTTTAATTCCACATTATAGATAAAATACGCTGATTTACTTGATATTAACTTTACAAAATAGCAACAAGAACTTTTTGTGGCTGGTTACCCTTCGGAGACAATTTCTGAGATTAGTATGAATTTTTTGCCATTATCTTCTTTTATTTCGCCTTTAACCTTTGCAAATCCCTCTATGACTTCCTTTCCTTTATAGTAGCCGGGAATTGGACCATTATCATCAGTCAAAACAAGCCATTGTGCACCGTCTTTTTCATCGACAGAGTGTTTCTTAATGTAATATTCCTTATCAATTGCACCTTCTAAAGAAGGTTGAGAGGTACCGGGTGTTGGCTGAGTAGAAGCAGTACCCGATGCCGACTGCGAAGCTTCGGGCGTTTGTTTTTGAGGAGTTTCGCCCCGGGAATCAGATGCTTGTATATCCTCCGGCTGGTTGTTCTCAGGCGTGGTTATAGCAGATCTAGCTTCTTCTGCTGATGTTTGGGTAGTTGCAGCTGCCTCTTGATGGGGCTGCACTGGAAATTTGCTAAAAAAGCCGCTTATTGACTCTTTAAATTTCTTATTTTTAAAGAAGAGGAATATAATTACCCCTCCAAAAACCAAAAAGAGGAAAAATAATATACCCGCCAGCGGACTCCCTTTTGTAGATGCATCTTTTGTAATTAATTTCGGAGTTGGGGATCCCTTATTAACCTTCGCGACTTTGGGCAGGGGTGTAATTTTAGATAGTTTTGAGAACTTCTGGGGAGTGGGGATAGGAATAGATGGAACAGAAAAACCTTGAGCAAGAAGTTCTTTAAATCCAAGTATCATAATATTGTAATCAATCCCATCTACAACGCCGTTGTCATCAAAATCGGCTAAGTCCTTTTGAGGACAGGAAGAAGAATCGCTGTGGCTACCAAAACAGCCGACGAACATATTATAGTCGGCAATATCCATTACATTGTTTCCTCCCTGCGGAGCAATATCTCCCAATATAACCGATTGCATGGGGACCTCATCCGATATATGGCCTTTTGATAAGCTAAATACTTTTCCTCCCACAGAATCGGGTTTTTCTTTAATAAGCTTTTGGAGTGACTGATCAGTCTTAAACACAATCTGGTATCGCCCATCTTGGACAGAATCTCCAAGACCAAAATCAAGATTAGTAAAAGTTGTATAGCGCGAAGTATTCGAATCCGAATCGAATGTCACTTGTCCTTTTGCTGTATTCAACGGCTGAATATTTTTGTCTAAGGAGTTTGCATCTAGGCTATATAGATAGACCGTAACGCTGCGTGTAGGATGCAAAGGACTCAAATTCCCTCCTTCACTTCCAATTCCAGGGACAGTGAAAGAGAGATTAATAACTGGGCCTGCCGGGGTAGGTACTGGTGTTGTGGAAGAACCAGGATCGCTTGTACAGAAATTAGCAACTTCTTTTGGATGTAGAGACGCTGAAAGCTTTTCAAAATCACTGTCAGATATAAGAGACGTGACATCTGTTCCGCAAGGAATAGGATTGTCACGAGTTGGCACTTCGTAAACTTTGTCTTTCCGGACATAAAGACATCTATTATCTGATGAGACTTCTTGAGCGGTCATACATTTTGAGGTTGGGTTTTCAGCTGAAAGAAAATTCGATGGTACTATAAATAATTTCTTTGCTGAGTCAAGTCCAGATTTAGGGTCAGGAATTGCAGCTACTTTTGATGTGGGAGCAGCTCCGAAGGAGTAGCGTTGAAACGTATAGAGCAAAATAATATTAGCTAAAAAGAGAATGAACCAAATATGAAACCCATACCCAACAGCAATCTTTATATATGATTTATATTTAAACTCCTTTCGAGGTTTCGTCATGTTTAATCTCCCTCACGACGCCAAAAATTGCTTAAGAATAGATTGTAGTCTATTACATCCGAATTCCCGTCATCATTGAAATCAATAAGATTCTTAGACTCGCATTTTTTATCACGGAAACACGCTAGCGCAATATTGAAATCATCAATTGTAATTGCGTTATCAGTGTCTAAATCACCTTGTATAAGCCTTACTTCAGGAAGTATGTTTAGCTGATTATTACTAAGGGACTGAAAGTCGGGGTGAATTAGAGCCTCAAGTGTGTGCTCTCCTACAGTTTTTACATAATAAGTGTCATTTGCAAGCGTTCCTAGATGGATTACTCCTTTATATGAACCATCAGTTTCATATTTGATGAAGCCGGACCCGCTTAACACCGGTTCATTCTTCAAGCTAAAAATATTTACTTGAATCTTTCGAGATAAATGCTTGGGAGTTGTGCTTTGCGGATCTACACCTTGAAACTTTACAGACACAAACACTTGAGTATCTAGAGGATTTGGATTAAAGTCGGGATTTCCTTTTGGAAGCTGCAAAGCTTCACTTCGTGTCTGCTGAGTATTTGATGCATTAAATGCCAAAATAAAAATGCCAAGAAAAAGTATAAAGAGAATAGATAACGGCACTAATAAGCCTGATTTTTTTTTCGAGTAAACTCTTTTTTTCATTTGCTGATCAGTAATAGCTTCTCATTTGATAGTATACTTTTTGTAGAAGAGACGCAATATATTTGATCTCCCATGACAGATAATTAAAAGTTTGTTACAATAGAAGAAATTTTGTGCTAAAGACTAACTCGGGCCTGTAGCTCAATGGTAGAGCAGTGCCCTCTTAAGGCATTGGTTGGGGGTTCGAATCCCTTCAGGCTCGCACTTTGGCAGGCTTAGTATAAACCGAAATTTTACTAATTCTTGCTTAACTCTTACTGCGTTTTTGTCCAGTTCTTGACTTCGGGCATTAGAATTTCCCTTTCTAAGAAAGGGGGTGATTTAAATGCCACAAACAGTTATCGCATTATTTACAAATAGAGATGAGAAGAAAAGTATTACAGACTAAACCTTCATAAATTCACACTGTTGCATTTGTAAGTTACGAGTACTACAATATCCCTGCTATGAGAGGAGCGGAAACCTTATCAATTCCAGTTACAGAAAAAGCAAAATATTTTCCCGACGGTACTATTGTAGGTGTTACTGCAGAAAAGAAAGAAAAAAAACGTACAATTCCGGGGGGTACTGCAAAACACGAAGCCATGCATGCAGTTGCCGCTGAAGAGAATGGTACCTCAGTGAGTCTGGCAACGATTGTACCAGGGGAAGGATATTTAGGATTGACTGTACTCTCACGGCCTGATGCAGTTGCCGCGGCAGCACCACATGCACATGGACACAGCGGAACTTCGCATGATATGAAGATTGTTGAATTTATGGGAGTAAGTCCGTCAGCAGCATCAAACGCCGCACGGAATATAATAGGTAGAAATAGCCATAAAGTAGAGGCAGTTGCGTCCCATCTCCAGGATAATAAATCACTCTCGGGATTTGAAGTAAGAAATACCATGAGTGATGCAGAGGAAGAACTAAGAAATCCTGTGTATGAAGCGATAGTTACGGTTAAAAATCCACTTGGGGAGGTAAGAAAATTCGATAGAATTGAAGCTCGAAATAGCACCGTTATGGTGCCGGGCGAGTGGGTAATCTTTCCGAAAAATCCTAAAGACAAATTCGAAACATCGAACTTATCCAAAGCAGCTTAATGCCTGCATCTAATCATACAGATTAGGCTTGCCCATTTTTTCTTTGCTGTCTTTCACTTCTCTTTTCATCTCGTTTTTGTTCTCTTTTTAATCTTTTTTCTTCCTCTCGGTGTTTTTTCCCTCGTGATCCACCTTCGGAAAAAGTCCGTTTTTTAAATACAGTAGTTTCACCATTGACAATTATTTTTTTCTTGAACTCATTTGGTGCTCTTCGCTCTTGCTTTGACATATATGTTTTAATTATTTGTGAAGTTTGTAATAGCTTGTTTTTGTTTTTCCGAATTTTTGTAGTATACCTTTTTTTACCAAAGATGCAAGCAATGCATGGGCTTGTTGTCTTGTAACGGAAAGATTACCCTGGATATCAGTCATTTTTATAGCTTTTTTCTCAAGTACAATTTGAAGAACCTCCTCTTCACGATTCGTTACAAGAACCCGTTTCTCACCAGTCACCTCATCTACGCTGGTATTTTTAAGTGAATTAATTCTGGCAATTGCAGCCTGGAGTGAATGTGCGATACCCTCCAAAAAATACTCAAGCCATGTTGACTCATCTGTTTTATCTGCCGTGTGAAGCATATCTGAATATTGATGTCTGTCGATATCATAATAATCATCAATGATGAAATATTTTGCAACTTCGTATTTTTTCATAAGGAGATAATATGAAGTTAAAATTCTCGCAAGTCTTCCGTTGCCGTCAAAAAACGGATGGATATAAACAAATTGATGGTGAAGTATTCCGGCTTTAATAAGGGGATGAATTTGGTCTTCTTCCATAACCCATCGATACAGCTCACTTAATGCTTTTTCTATTTCGGAAGCGGTATGAACAGGCGGATTGTGTTTGATAACAATTTCGGTCTGCGTCCTATGACCCACAAAAACTGAGCCGTTTCGAAATTCTCCTAAGTTTTTATTTTCAATGCCTTCCATAAGCTCATGATGAAGCTTTTTAGTTAATTCAGTTGAAATGGGTACTTGCCTTTTTACCAGACGGAAAATGGTTGTAAGGACTGCAAAGTAATTTTTTACTTCTTTCTCGGATTTGGTGACCGGAATCTGGTCTCCCAAAATAATATTTGTAACATCAAGAGGGGAGAGGGGATTACCCTCAATGCTTGTTGAGTGATGTGTCGCAAGGATCTGATTTTCCTGCGAAAGCTTCAGAGAGATGGAGGGAATAAGTTTCTCACCCAGCAATTGCCCATATAACCTCTCAATCGTAGCAAGCTCATTAACTATCTTTGAAGTGTATTGGAATTTTGGAGTAAACATGAGCCTATTATATCAGAAATCTCATTAATTGTCAATATATATGTAAAGCTAATTGTCAAGTATAGAGCAATTGTTATATGTAAAGCTAATTGTCAAGGTATATGTAAGTACGTGTACGCCTGGAGGGATTCGAACCCCCGACCCCTTCGTCCGAAGCGAAGTGCTCTAAATCCGCTGAGCTACAGGCGCATATGGTATCAAAGCAATTTTAACAGACATCCAAGCCCAATTCAATTCCGATTTAATCGGAATCAACTTTACTACATTTTAAGAAAGTACCTATATTTCAAGCTAATCTTGATGTATAATGTTTCGGATGAAGCGCTTAAGAAGAGTATTCAATTTTTTAAAAAGACGGAAAAGACTTTCACTTGTTATCCTCATCGTGTTAGTAATTCTTGCGGTTATTTTTCGACCTCAACAGGCAAAACCAATTGAAACAAGAACTGTTAAAAAAGGCAATATTGTTGAGTCTCTGTCTGCAACAGGGACTGTTTATTCGACCAATTCGGTAGATTTGAATTTTCTTACAGGGGGAAAATTGGTATTTGTTGGGGTAAAAAGGGGTGAGAGGGTTGAAGAAAGGCAAACAATTGCGACTCTGGACCGGCGAACAACGCAAAAAAACTTAGAATTAGCTCTTCGTAATTACTCGATACAACGTAATACTTTTGAACAAACAAAAGATACCAATGGCAAACGCACTCCTCAAGAAGCCTTAAATGATACAATGAAGCGAATTTTGGAAAATAACCAATTTGACTTGGAAAAAGCTGTTATTTCGGTTGAGCTTCAGGATTTAGCAAAAGAACAGTCTGTACTTACATCACCAATTTCAGGTATTGTGACTCGGGCCGACGTCACAACTGCCGGAGTCAATATCGGGCCGACAACGACGTATTCAATCGCAGACCCGGCGAACCTACTATTTAGAATGGATATCGATGAAGCTGATATTAATAGAGTCAGACTCGATGAGGGAGTGAAAGTCACCCTTGACGCATTTCCCAATCAACCAATCGATATTCTAATTACTTCAATAGACTTTGCGACTCACACGACAACAACCGGGGGAAATGCGTATACGGTTGAAGCTGCAATGCCTGATAATAGTAACCTAGCTTATAGAATCGGTATGAACGGAGATGTCGAAATAATCTCAAGTGAGAAGCCAAATGTGCTTATGATTCCGCAAGCGAGTGTTGCAAATGGTGACTATGTGTATGTAAAAAGTGGTGATGAATTTAAAAAAAGAAAGGTTTCTTTGGGTGTTAAAAATGACACCGACGTTGAGGTAATTTCGGGGCTTAAAGAGGGAGAAAAAGTTGCACTTGATCCAACAGAAGCTGAGAAAGTAAAAAAGAAAAGATTCCTCTTTTTCTAGCAGAAGAAGTATAACGCCCGAGATCATGAAAAATGGAAAAGTGATTATTTCTCTCCAAGATATAACAAAAGAGTATCACTCAGAAGAAGTAGTGACAAGGGTACTTCAAGGTATATCTTTGTCAATTCACCAAGGTGAATTCGCGGCAATTACGGGACCTTCCGGATCAGGCAAGTCAACGCTTTTACACATAGTCGGACTACTTGATACAGCTTCATCGGGAAAATATCTTCTGCATGACAATAACGTTACGAGGCTTTCAGAGGACAAGCAGGCAGATGTCAGAAATCGTGAAATCGGCTTTGTTTTTCAATCGTTTAATTTACTTCAGCGTGCAAGTGTTCTGGAAAATGTGACACTTCCTGCAATTTACAAAGGAGAGAAAAAAGATAAGCGCGAGGCAATAGGCCGCGAATTACTTAAGAAAGTCGGGCTTTCGGACCAAATGGATAAAAGGCCTAACCAACTTTCAGGGGGACAGCAGCAGAGGGTAGCGATTGCAAGGGCTCTTATGAATAATCCTTCAATTATTTTAGCCGATGAGCCGACGGGTAATCTTGACACGAAATCAGGAAAGGATATATTAGAAATACTAAAAGACCTAAACAAGCAAGGCAAAACGGTTATTGTAATTACCCATGATCTGAGTATTGCAAAACAAGCAAAACGTATAATAGCCATAAAAGATGGAAAGGTAGTCTAAAATATGAATACTTGGGAACTTTTGCGATTATCACTAACCGCATTACGGGTAAATAAACTAAGAAGTTCTCTAACGATGCTTGGAGTAATAATCGGTGTGTTTGCCGTTATATTGCTTGTTTCTATAGGGGCAGGACTCCAAAAGTATATTTCGGACCAGATAACAGGCCTTGGATCAAACTTAATCTTTGTTATCCCTGGAAGAGTCGGTGGTGCCAGGACACCGGGGGGACAGCAGACGAACAAACTTCTCACAAGTGATGCAAAAAAGCTTGATTTAAAGTTAAAATCAATTGCAGATGTTGGTCCCGTCATTCAAAAATCTGCAATTGTTAAGTATAAAAATAAGACAGATAAAACTGTATCTATTTTGGGAACCACTGCAAATTATCCCGAAATTATCAAACAGAGCGGTATTGAGAAAGGTACTTTCTTTACGCCGTCTCAGGAAAGATCTGGAACTCGAGTAGCTGTAATAGGCCAGACAGTATTAAGTAAACTTTTTAGCGATCAGAATCCTATTGGAGAAAGTATTTCAATTGCTGGAAATAGGTACACAGTGATCGGGGTTGTTAAAAAAAGAGGATCTGTATTCGGAATAGATCAAGACAACGCTGTTAATATTCCGCTTAATGCGGCTCAGCGGCAATTTGGTGTAACAAATGTTAATACAATTTATCTTGCGGCGAAGAAACCTGAGCTTGTCGGACTTGTGAAAGACCAAGCCAATAAAATTTTATTAAAACGATTAACAGAAGACGATTTTACATTGCAGACGCAAGAACAAACGCTTTCAACCATAACCAGCATACTTAATGTCTTAACGATTGCGCTTGGTGGCATTGCCGCCATCTCACTCATTGTAGGCGGCATAGGTGTCATGAATATTATGCTTGTGTCTGTAACCGAGAGGACGAAAGAAATTGGACTTCGCAAGGCGCTAGGAGCAAGACGGCGGGATATATTAAGCCAATTTTTGTTTGAAGCAGTGATACTATGTTTGGTAGGAGGTGCTATTGGTATAGCACTAGGTCTTGGCGCGTCATTTGTACTTGCTAAGTTCTTCATATCCGAGGTAACGCCATGGTCAGTAATTCTTGCTTTTGCCTTCTCTGTGGCAGTCGGAATTTTATTTGGGATGGCTCCGGCAATAAGGGCCTCCCGACTCTCACCAATCGAGGCATTAAGATACGAATAATGATTGACACGTATTTCTCCCATGTACTACAGTTGATGTATGGGTCAAAGGATTATTGGTTTCCTTAAATTTCTCGTTTTATTGCTACTGATTGTAAATATTGGCTATTTAGACTGGAAACTATTTACCAACAGCGCATCTTCCTCATCAACACCTGTTCTTGAAGCAAAACCATCTCCTCCTCTTCTACAAGATACATCTTCCAAATCGGAGAAAGTATGTTCTCAAAGTTGTCTTTCGGCTATTTATCAAGCTACATCGTCATCTCAGGTGTCTCCTAAAACAAATCAAACAGCTCCTCTTACCTCAACAGGTGTAAAAGAATACTTCGTCCCATTTGGTGGGGCGACGATGACTGCAATTGACTGGCAAGATGCACCGGGTTTGCAGGCATATATCGATACTGCAAATTATTCCAGGATAAAAAGTGTGACGTTTGAAGCATCGGTGCATGTTCCAACGGGCAATGAGACGGCAAATGTCAGACTATTTAACGTTACGGACAAACATCCTGTCTGGTTTTCTGAAGTGTTTTTTAATGGAGGATCAAATTCTCAGCTTCTTTTATCCCAGCCTATTACCTTGGATCCCGGAAATAAACTATATAAGGTACAGTTCAAAACACAATTACAATTTCCTGCTGTGTTGGATCAGTCACGACTACATATAGTTATCTATTAGATTTGCTTTATAAACTCTGCATTTTTTGCTACAATAAAAGCAGACCCCTAAGGAATGTTTTATGGAAAAAATAGCAAAAGCATCAAAAAAAGTATTTCTATCATACAGAACTCTGCCGCATAAAAAGCAATATTTGGAGTTTTTCACAGCACTTCTTAGCATCCCTGTCCTGTTAACAGTCATCCTATTAAACCTGAACAGCTTAAAAGCATTAAAAAACCCAACGCCTCCGTCAAATCAGATGGAAAAAATATACGTTACAATACCCGGCTCTGGCGAGAAAGTAGAAAAACAAGCAAACGGCACACAGGCTCCATGCAAACAAGAAATCGGCCCAATTGATATTATTTCTCCAAAAGAAGGGGAAATCGTTTATGATAACCCGGTTTCAATTAATGTATCTTATAAATCGGGGACATACTGCGCCGCAGTATGGTCATACCGGATTAATGGAGGAAGGTGGTCGGAATATGATGACAAATCAATAGCATTATATAATTTACCGCAAGGTAATATAAAGCTTGAACTAAGAGTAAAAAGCGTCGTGGCAAGTGAAGAGAAAACACTTACAAGAAACTTTACTTATAACGGCGGAAATTTTGTTCCAACATCGTCAATTTCGCCGAGTGCTGCTCAATCGGATCAAGCTGCAACACCAGCATCAAATTAAGTTTATCGATAAGCTATCCCACATTGCATTTTTGCAATAAATAATTACAATAGAGTTATGAAATCTCAGCTGTTATCACTCTTAAAATTTTCCATCGGCTGGCCGCTTTCGCTTCTGGCCGTTTTTTTTATTATAAAGTTTATAGCGCCTCAGACACCCACTGTTCTTACCCAAATACAGCAATTAAATCCGACTCTTCTCTTCTTTGGAGTTTTTAGTTTTTTTCTTTATTATCTTGTCAGAAGCTATATATGGTACCGGCTTATTAAAAAAAGCACCGACTCCATCAGCTTTAAAGAAGCATGTTCACTTTGGTCGCTTTCGGAGCTTAAACGATATGTGCCCGGAAACGTGTGGTCGTTTTTGGGAAGAACGTTTCTTTTTTCCGAAAAAGGAGTAAAAAAGAAAGGCATTGCGGTTTCTCTTGTCACGGAAGCAGAGCTATTTGTACTTGGATCCTTGTGGGTTTCTTTACTATCATGGCATTTTCTCTCAATTCATTTTAATTTTTTGTCGCAGCCAAGTATTGAGAATTTAGTTTTTTTTCTGCTTGGAGTAATAAGCATATTATTCATTTTCAACGGTCGTATAATACAATTTCTTCCGTTAAGACTGCGAGCAATTGCAGAGCATATACTTCCACAAGACAAACCATCGGAGACAATTTTTCTAATAGGACTAAGTGTTTTATCGGTAATATTTTTTGGACTTGGATGTTATTTTGTAATTGGATCATTTGTATCCCTTCATCCGACACTTATTGTTGAGTTGACCGGTTTTTTTGTTGTCTCATTTTTACTAGGCTATCTTTTTATATTGGCTCCTGCAGGATTTGGCGTTAGAGAGGGACTAATTGTTGCCGGACTTTCAACAATTGTTCCTTTTGCAACTGCTGCTTTTGCTTCGCTCTTTTCAAGAATCGTCCTTGTCCTAACGGAACTTATTTTTGTTGTACTGGCGCTATTTTGGAGCAAAACAAAAAGTTCTTATATTTCAAAAGCAGAAAAGTTCATTGCAGCAAACACTCAAGAATTAATACTCCTAACCCTCATTCTTTTATATGTACTTTATTTTACGATGACCAGCTTCGCACGGTATGACAATTTCTATGCTGGAAGATTTGATTTAGGCAATATGGCTCAGACTGTTTGGAATACACTACATGGAAGGGTCTTTATTTTTACCAATCCTAATGGAACGGATGCGATATCCCGCCTTGCCTTTCACGCAGATTTTTTACTCATCTTCCTTACACCGTTTTACGCGATTTGGCCAAATCCTAAAATGCTTCTTCTGATCCAAACAATTGTACTAGCTGCCGGTGCGATATTTGTGTATTTAATCGCTCAGGATGTTATAAAAAATAAAAATATTGCTCTCGCCTTTGCTACGGCTTATCTACTAAACCCTAGTATTCAGCGAACAAATTTGTATGATTTTCATGCAGTTACCCTTGCAACAACATTTCTTCTTGGTACATATTATTTTTATTCAAAAAAGAATTATTGGTATTTCAGCCTTTTTTCCATTCTTGCGGCCATTTGTAAGGAACAAATTTGGCTCATCATCGCTCTTTTTGGAATGCTTTTATTTTTGATTCAGAGGAAGCAAATATTCGGAGGGATAGTTTTTATTATATCTGTTGGGGTGTTCTTTTATCTAGTTTCCTATGCCATTCCTCATGAATCGGGAACTCGGCATTTCGCCCTGTCATATTATTCGGAACTGGGAGATGGACCATCAAAAATCATAAAAACTATTCTTTTTTCTCCACAGAAAATTGCAGGCGTCATAATTAGTCCGGAGCGAATCCATTATCTTGAGCAGATATTCTTACCTCTTGGTTTCTTGCCTATCTTTTATCCGATAATTCTTATTTTTATTATTCCGGATCTTCTTATTAATTTATTAAGTAATAATACCCAGCTTCATCAAATTTACTACCAATATACCTCAACAATCTCGCCATTTCTCTTTATTGCCGCAATTTTAGGTCTGGATGTAATCAAAAAAGTATTGAAAAATACACTCTCTTACAGGATAAACTCACTTGGACTGCAAATAAACCAGCTTCTTATTATTTACTTATTAATCATGTGTGTCACTGCTTCGTATCTGTACGGACCTCTGCCTTTTTCGCGAGAACCCAATATTAATATGATAACAAGACCTGTTGTGAACAAGAAATTTATCGATAATTATTTATCTCATATTCCAAGACGTCTCAGTGTCGCAGCATCAAATAATATTGGCTCCCACCTCTCTCAGCGTCAACGTATCTATACCCTTCCTTTAGGAGTAGATAAAGCAGATGTTATTGTATTCCTTCTTACCGATTCAGAGCCTCCGCAATCCTTAAAACTGGAGCGGGAGTTAGCTAAAAAGCTTAAGGGGAATAAAAGCTATAAGCTGACGGTTGAAAAGGACGATTTCCTTGTATTCGTGAAAAAAAGTACATGAATACATGGTTCCATTTTGTGCCTACGATTGTATGTTATACTGTACAATATGTACCACGTTTTTAAAGCAGATGGGAGTAAAGAAGCATTTAGCGAAGAAAAAGTTCTAGATTCCATCAGAAGAGCACGAATCCCTCAAATAAATCAATCAGAAGTACTAAATCATGTAAAAAGCAAACTTTATGACGGTATTTCAACTGCAGAAATTTACCGACACATCACAGAATTTTTAGATAGATCCCCGCATCCATACGTTACATCCAGGTATAATTTGAAAGGAGCAATCATGATGCTTGGTCCAACTGGGTATCCTTTTGAGGATTTCATCGCGAAGCTTCTTACAGAACTTGGATATCAAACCAAAGTAAGGCAAATTTTAAGTGGTAAATGTGTTTCCCATGAAATAGACGTTATTGCACAAAAAGATGGTAGAACATCAATGATTGAGGCAAAATTTCATAACAGCCCGGGAACTCGCTCAGAAATACATGTTGCGTTATATACAGAAGCCCGATTTCATGATGTAAAAGCGAGGAACGAACTTGATGATGCATGGATTGTCACCAATACAAAAACCACAATTGATGCAAATAGTTATGCACTTTGCTCCGGTATAAAAATAATAAGCTGGAACTATCCCGAGGGCGGAAGCCTCAGGGATCTTATTGAAAAAGCGCGCTTGCATCCGATTACGGCGTTGGCATCTCTTTCTCAGACAAATAAAGCAGCCCTATTGGAGAACCATATCACTATGTGTAAAGAAATTAATAGCAACAATGCAATTCTTGACATGCTTCCTCTTTCAAAAGAAGAAAGAGAAAAAACTCTTGCTGAAGTCGAATATATTTGCAGAGAAGAAAAAGCCTGACTTCTCTAATTCACATATTTCTCTTACAGTAAACTCATCCTTTTCTTACTACCCAATACTAGCATTATTAAGAAATCTTGTAGAACATACAATTTGGAGGCTTGCCTCTCCGAAGCCTAGAACCTCAACTAGGTTGATTTGAAAATAAATAGAGGAGCGAAACCCCACTACGCTAAAGCTACGCGGGGCGAAGGGAGGTGATAGTACATGAATTTTCTAGTGTGGATTATCTTTGGGGCAATCGTTGGTTGGGTTGCTTCTATAATCATGAAGACGGACGCTCAACAGGGCCCCCTTATGAATATAATCGTTGGTATAGTTGGAGCATTCCTCGGCGGGTTTATTACGAATCTTTTTGGACAGCCGGGAGTTAACGGTTTCAATTTCTACAGCATACTCGTTGCCGTATTGGGAGCGGCAGTTCTTCTTTGGCTTTACCGAATGTTTGCCAGACGAGGAGTATAGTTCAACAAAAGTAGCAGACTAGAGTACCACTGGCTAGCCTGCTATTTGTTGTTAATGTTTAAACCTGACTACCTATACTGTGCATTTCAATAGGAATGCTTGAAGTTTAAACTGAGCTGAACACATGTAATTGGACATTTGAATTAATTCTGTTATACTGGTTAGCTATCCCATTATTTAACGCAGCTACTCTCCCCGTGATTGAGAGATTGAAAAGGAGTATGTAATATGAGATCTAAAAAAGCCATACAAAGTGATTCAAAAAAGAAACGTTTTTATTTGTGTGAGCCTTGTGAGGTTATAGCACGAGGCGAGAAATGCTTTGAGTGTAAGTCTTCAAAAACCCTTCAATCAAAAGTTATCTTTGATACTAAAATGTCGGCGTAGTATGCCTTCTTAATGAGCATCGGCGGCAAGTTTTATCCGCTCATATCTATCTGCTAAATAACCATTTGGGACAGTAGTCAGTTTTGGCGCTGTAAGGAGAAAGCCGTTGCGTATTGTGTGATCGCCAAATTTCTCATTTATCTCATCAATTGTTTTTGTTACTTTTTGCCGCCTTTGATCATGAAGGAAAAGAGGGATAGGGATATTCTTTGCATCTTCCAGATTTGACGCCCATACACTGATTTGGCGCACATATCCTTTTATCTCAGTCTGGAGCAGATATAAAAATGAGTCGAAAATCTCTTTTCCTGTATCAATATAAAAGCCAAACGTATGTCTTCCATAAAAATTCTGATCGCCCCGTAGATATAAGCCTACCGTGCGTGTCTTTTTCTCAAGGCGCCGCAGTTTTATTGCAACTTCCTCACAAAGTTCATAAACATTCTGAAGAATTTTGCGCGTGTCATATTCATTTTCCGGCAGGCAGTAATTTCTTCCGACTGACTTTACGCCCGGCGCCTCTTGATACGGTTGAACAGACCGGTTATCAATACCCATTCCGATGTCTTTGAGGAACTTTCCTTCCACATTGCCAAATTCTGCGATAAGCGCCCAGGCAGGAACAGTCCGCAAATGAAGCAACGTATAAATTCCCATCTGGTTAAGTCTTTCTTTTATTCTTTCTCCAACACCGCAGATATCGGTAAGTTTAGAGGTACTATATGTTTGGATCACATCTTCTGGGCTTATTTTATAAACGCCATCAGGCTTATTAACGCCTGATGCCAGCTTTGCAAGGAGTTTATTATGAGAAATCCCAAAAGACGCAGTGATACATTCACCCAATTCTTCTTTCAAACGCTTTTTGATCTTTAGAATAAGGTTGTCGACTCCGCCAAAAAGCTCTGCTGTCAGTGTTGCATCTATAAATACTTCATCAATTGAGAAAACCTCAACAAACGGGGAATAGCTCGTGCAGACCTTAAGAAACTTTTTCGAAACGTCCCAGTACTTCACAAAATCCGCAGGAATAAAGCTGATTTTGGGACACAAGCGTATAGCATCATAGGTACGTGTTCCTGTTTTAACGCCGTACCGTTTTGCTTCACGGCTTGCGGCGATAACACAAGTTCTTCCATTGGTTGCAGTAACACCGATCGGCTTATTTCGCAAAAGGGGATTAGCCTGTTGTTCGACACTGGCAAAAAATGAATCAAAATCAATATGGAGAATAATCTTTTGCATACATCTTATGTCATCGCTAGCGAAGCGTGGCGATCTCTGAAAGATTGCTTCGTCGTTTTACTCCTCGCAATGACATTATTAATGTAATAGAAATTTATACGAAAATCAAGATGGCAAACTGGTGCTTTCTCTATTAAAATCGCCTAAAACCCGTAAGAAGATAAAAGAGCATTGCCGATATGTATCCTGTGAAGTGTCATAATAAACGATTCGCACTGGAGAGTACCTGGCAACGTTGAAAAAGCAGCTTTAAATCCGTGATCTTTAAGAATTAGTATAGCCATAGGACTGAATGAACCATATGGATAAGTAAAAATATTAATATTTATTCCAAGATTAGATTGCAGTTGAGTGTTTGCAGTTGTAACTTCAGATTCAATTTTATCTCTCGTTGCAAGTCCCAGTGCCGCATGAGACCAAGTATGGTTGTAAACTTTTATGAGACTATTACTTGCCATCTCTTTTAATTGCTGCCATGTCATATACCCGTTGTTGTCGAGCAAACCGGAGGGAATCATCAAGTTCATGACTATATTATATTTTTTGCTGATCGGGAAAGCATAGGAATATGCGTCATCATACCCGTCATCTAATGTTATAACTACGCTTTTGGGGGATAACTGCTGGTGATTAAGAAGAGCGTTTACAAGCTCATCTGATGAAATAGTTATATAGCCTGAGGATGCAAGATAACTCATTTGCCTGTCAAATACTTCACTATCTACTGTAAGTTTACCGTGTCCTAATTTTTCTGCAATTGACAAAGGCTGGATGTGATGATAGAGAAGTACAGGTACATGTAAACAATAATCGTTTGCGGGTATTACAGGTTGAGTAGTTGTTTGAGGTGGAGAAGGTGTTACTGACGGAAGAGAGTTATTCAAATGCTTAAGAGCGAAAGCAATTGTTGGGTGGAGAGTGGGCGTAGAAACTAGCATGTGAGCACTTGATAACACCTTTTCATTTTTTGCGGAATGAGCTTTATGAGTTATAGGATTTTTCGGGGAAAGCACATTCGATACTATAAAGATGAGTAAAAGCAGCCCGGTTAAAATGAGAAGGGACATCTTTTCACCATACTTATGTTTCTTTTTTACTTCAGCTCTTCGTGATCTGTAGATGGTTGTATGATTTTGTAGATTATTCATGATTTATGAACATTCCTATCTTAATAAGACGAGAAAGGAAAAACAATAAGAAAAAAGCGTAATTTACCATTTGTTATAATAGCTAAACAATATGAAGGATAGGCCGATTGGCGTTTTTGACTCCGGCATTGGAGGGCTGACTGTTGTCAAGGAGATAATTCGCGAATTACCGAACGAGTACCTTATTTATCTTGGAGATACGGCCAGAGTTCCATATGGCACACGAGGAAGAGAGGTCATCACAAAGTTTGCTTTGGAGCTCGCAAAATTCCTTCTTCAAGAAAAACCCAAAGCACTCGTTGTTGCTTGCAACACTATTTCTGCAACTTGTCTTTCGGCGATTGAGGCAATTTCTCCCGTACCGGTTATAGGAGTAATTGATTCAACAATTAGAGAAGCAATTAAGTCAACAAAAACCAAAAGCATAGGCGTAATTGGAACACGAGCGACAATTGCAAGTAAAATTTATGAGGAAAAAATTCGCTCAATTGATCCGAAAGTTGCTGTAACTTCGAAAGCTTGCCCGCTTTTTGTACCACTTGCTGAAGAGGGATATTCAACACACAAGGCATCATATCAAATAGCAACTGAATATTTATCAGATATGAATAAACAAAATATTGATGCGCTTATTCTTGGATGCACGCATTATCCGCTGCTTAGACCGGTCATCCAAAAGTCGGTCGGTAGGGATATTCTTTTGATTGATTCTGCAAAACCGACAGCCCATGAATTAAAAAATTTATTAGAAAAGAAAAATCTTTTGAGGTCAAAGCAAGAAGTAACATATAAATTTTTTGTTACCGATGCGCCAGATCGTACTAAGCAGATAGCAAAAATTTTTTACGGTAACACTTTTCCGGGGAATATACAACACGTGGATATTTAAGCTTAGACTTCCTTTACAGCCTCTTTTGCGATAGATGAGAATACGGATTTTGATATCACATGGAGATTGTTATGCCCTACAATATCAACAACGCGGTTGTACGCATGAGGTACGGTGTTGCTCCAATGTGGAACAAATTCATCAAATTTTGCTGAAATACATACGATTCTTTCGGGGTGTTTAATGTTACCCACAAGGTTTTTAATAAATGTGCTGTTTGGAAGAACTTGCCTTCCAGGTGTAAGAAAATAGATTAGAAACGCTAATGGCGTGCCTTTTAAAGGTCCCCCTATACTGATAAATTTTCTAACTTTCACCCAACCATCGTATTCTTGAAGGTAAAGTAATGAACTGACAGCTCCCATGCTAACTCCGACGAGAGTGATGTTATGCAACCTATGCTTTTCTATATATTTACTTAAGTACTTAGCTGCATCGTGATGACTGCCTTTTAATAGACTAAAATTAGTCCAGTAAACCGTAAATCCTTTTCTCTCTAAATACCATTTAATATAAATATGCCATAAGTTCTGTGCAAACCACTGTTCAAAAATTAGGATAGTAGATGTTGAGTTCTCGTTATTTCGTATTGGTTGTTTCTTTTCCCGTAAGGGGAAGAAAAATTTGATAATATTGGCTAAAGGATAGGTAAGTATAAGAAAAAATTCTGATAATAACTGTAATACGTTCATACTTCGATAAACCCGGTATGACCCTGTGGTCAAAGCTGAAGGGTCATGGTCGGTATTATAACATAAAATAGCTCATCTATATAAGAACTGGGCGAGAAAAAAGTAAGAAATAAAAAAGAAATAGTTCAGATACATAGTGCGAAACTATGATAGCTAGAGCCTAGCTTCAGGCTAAAAGGTAAGATATCGTAGTTAGAGATGCTCTGTAGCGGCCTGTAGTACTCTAGCGCACGATTTTGTGCCTGTTTAGCTATTTAGGTTTATACAAATCGATATATTTCGTGATAACAGCTAATATGAACAAATTTTCTCTTGACATGTTCACGTTCTTTGTGAAAGGATATATTTATTGGAAAGATAAAGAAATGATACCAGCAGCACAAGCAGTTTACAACAGAAAAATCGTTAGACGATTTTTAGCTATGAAGGCTAAAATTCATATTGTACTATCGGTAATTATTGCAGTATTACTTATAGCAACAATCGTCATTGTAGCACCCAGATCAAACTCAACTCAAGCAGCCGCGACTTTAATTCAAACCTTTGATGCGACTGCAGACGCGTATACTAGTTCTGTTCAACCAAGCACTAATTTTGGTACTGATACCGCTTTAAAAATTAAGTCAACCAGTCCCGTTAATCAAAGCTACCTACAATTCAACATCAATGGTTTAACAGCACCTATAGCAAATGCCAAGCTGCGTCTCTATGTTAATGATCCCAGCGCCGGTGGGAACAAAGTATATCAGGTTTCGAACGACTGGCAGGAAAGTACCATTACCTACAAGAATGCACCCGTTTTACCAAGCACTGTCATAATCCAAGGAGGTGCTGCCAAATTGAATAACTGGATTGAATATGATGTGACAAGCGCGGTAACTGGCAATGGTGCCATTAGTTTTGCCCTCAGTAGTACCAATTTTGATCTGGCAGGCTTTAATAGCCGAGAAGCTAGCACCAATAAACCACAGCTAATAGTTACACAAAAAGACATCGTGCCGCCGATTGCAAATATAATACTGCCAAATGGCCAAAACATAGTCGTAAATAATGGCTCAATATTGCTCGATGCCAGCGCTTCTGACAACGTAGCCGTTACAAAGCTTGATTTTTATTCTAATAATAACTTTTTGGGTACTAGCTCATGCGGTATATTTGGTTGTGTATACACTTGGAATACAGCAAATGTAGCTGATGGGAAGTATGACATCACGGCAAAAGCTTATGATGCTGCCGGCAATGTTGGTATCTCAAATCCTGTAACGTTGTTCGTGCTCAATCATGGTGACTCTATTATGCCAACTACAAATTTGATCATCCCCGCTGCTAATGCTATCCAAACTGGCAGTAATGTTCAAGCTGATGCTATCGCTAATGATAACATCGCTGTAATAAAAGTAGATATCTATGTTGATGGAAACTACCAATGCACAACTTACTTGACGTACTTTGGTTATATCTGTTATTGGGATAGTACAAAAAAAGGTGATGGTACACATAGTGTAACTTCACAAGCATATGATGAAGTAAACAATATGACCAAAAGCGCTCCAATATCAGTCACTGTAGTCAACAATAAACCTTCTGCGAATTTTACCCAGAGCACTAGCACAGGTATAGCTCCTTTTACAGTTTCATTTACTGATCAGTCGAGTGGTTTCGCTGCCTCACGGAATTGGGACTTTGGTGATGGTTCAAGTTCAGCGAGTATAAATCCCGTGCATATATACTCGGTACCTGGAACATACACACCGGTGCTGACACTGACGAATTCCATTGGAACTTCTATTGCTATAGGATCTGTTATTACAGTCAGTCCGTTCAACCGGCCGAACCGCAAGACGGGTGCAACACGGGTTAAACTAATTGGAGATTCTATTACCCAACAATATCAAGCCTATGCTGCTCCTGCTTTAACCAACTCGGGTTATAATGTAAGCCTTAACTTTTTCGGTGGAACTGGACTACTTGATAACTGGGCGTGTGATGGGACAGCTTTCCAAAATATGGTCACTAATGACGATCCGGACATTGTCGTGATTGAATATGTTGGTAATTACCAGCTAGCCCCCTCATGTCAACCTGGTTTAACAGAACCATCACCCGAATTCTATAATGCTTGGCGAGCAAAGGCAGTGCAAGACACAAACAACTTACTCGCCAATGGCGCACGAGTTTACTGGATGCTGGCACCAGGTATGCTTAATGACCCTCAAAAATCCTTCGTGTTTGGAATCAACCAGATATATTCCAACATCGCTGCTTCTACCCCTGGCGTGGGCACGGTCGACGAATATACGCCTTTTGGTGGGGGTACGTGGGATCAATCTCTTCGCAGTACCGATGGTGTACATCTAAATGATGCCGGCTCGCAGCTTATGTCTCAAGGTGTAGTTAATGCAGTTATTAATAATGCTCCAGTAACATCAAATCCATCACCAACAGTACAGCCAACTCCCACTCCAACAACGCAACCTTCTCCAACATCGCCACCTACACCAACCTTCGATCTAACTCCTTCCCCAACATTGCTACCTTGAGCGTTCAACGCAAGAATGTATTATTTTGGTATTGTTTACAGAAAGCTTTTTGTAAATAAAGCTTTTAAAAACCTTCAATAGACTAAATTTAAGCGGATGATCAGGTGTTGTAAATATCTATAAGTATCAATAATACGAGAATAATAAATCTAATATTTAGCAAATTCTAAGAGACATACTAATTGTTCTTGACAAATGCACAGCTTACTCCTAATAATAGTTATATACCATAGATTGAAATGAAACTGACTGGTAAACATTATTTTTTGTTTGGGATACTAGCAATTCTTATTGGTGGTATTTTTCTAGCAACTTTAAAGGTGCGCGAATCGACGGATAATAGGGGACGTACAGCGGCTGGTACTACTCTTTCATTTACTTACGTATCTCCGCAGACTGTTGGAAGTGATTTTCCAGTGCGAATTAGTGTTAATCCTGGAGCAACGAATGCTATTTCTTTGGTGAAGCTTGAAATTCTCTACGATCAGACCAAACTTAACCCCAGCGGGTCAACGCCGTTTGCTCCTAATATCAGTGCATTTTCGACAATTATTGAAGGTCCCATTTATTCACCCGGAAAAATACAAGTCACAATTTCCATTGGATCTGACAAAAGCAAAGCAATTCGGCAACCAACACAAGTAGGAAGTATAACTTTTCATTCTCTCGCTCCTGCAAATGCGACCCCTGTTTCACTTACTTCAAAGACATTGTTACTATCAGTTGGTTCAGCTGATGAAGCTACAGAGAATACACTGTCAACGCTACCTTCTCCGGCATTGATCACGATTGTTGCTGCTCCGACTGCAACGCCCTTACCTACTGCGACGCCAACAAAAACACCTACGCCTTTACCAACCAACACACCTATTCCTCCTACCTCCACACCTCTACCAACAGCTACACCTTCACCTATCTCATCTGCAACGCCAACACCTGCACCTACGAACCTCGCGTTTACTGTTTTCCTCCATGGCATTGGGGCAAGTGGTGATAGCACAAATCCAAATAGTTCAACAAGCAATAAAAATCCATTACATACAGATCGGAATATGATCGTCAGTGTAATTGATAGCAATAACAATCCTATTTCAGAAATTAATGGCAGTATGACTTATAATAGTACAAATGGTAATTTCACAGGCTCTATAAATTTAGGCACTAACATCGTTTCTGGCAGCTATATTATAAAAATTAAATCAGATAAATATCTGCGGGCTCTCGTACCGGGCATACAACAGATTACTGCAGGGAAAACTAATAATTTGCCTGCAGTCACGCTAATTGCTGGTGAGATAAATGGAGACAATAAGCTTGATATTCTCGATTACAATATCCTGGTAGGCTGCTACAGTGACCTTCTGCCTCCTGTTAATTGCAATGCAACAACTAAAATGCAATCAGACATAACAGATGATGGGAATGTTAATCAGTTTGATTACAACCTCTTTTTACGCGAATTGGGAGTCCAAGCCGGACAATAAATGTAAGTTGGTGGCTGGATCTTTGAAAATACTTATAAGTGCCATAAGATGTAGTCAATAATGTTTTCATATTTGATTTGGTTTATAAACCTCTTATTCCCAAACACCTTTTTTGCCGTATCCGCAGTTGTGAGCACCGATTGAACAGTTTTAGGCTCAGCATTAGAATTCATAGCTGTTTCTTCAGTTACACTAACATCTCCCATTAACCCAAGCTTTTTAGCAGTTTTTCGAAATACATTCATAAATTGTAAATCGATTCTCTCGGTATTTTCAGTACAATGGTCTCCAATTGTGCAAGCTTTGCAAATATCATCTTTTTGATTCTCAACAAGCTTTACAGGATAACCTGGAGGTAGCGATAAAAATCGTTCTAAAAATACTTTAAAAAACTGCTCGAACCGAGTTGCTTCTTCCGGGGTATCTCCTAAAACGTCTCGAGCGTACATACGTTCATAAGCTCGAGATGGTTTTAATGCATCAGGAGTAGCCTTCAGGATATCTTCCTTTTTTCTCCTGAACAGTTTTGCTTGCTCACCAGGTGTAAATCTTTTATAGAGAACGTTAGCAAATTGCATGCTGTGATGGCCCCTAATTATAAATGGATCTCTCTTATCTTGCTCTCTACTTTGAGTAAAATCCGTAGTCTCTTGAGGCAGCGGTCGTTCGGTCATGAGAATAATATTTTAACAAAAGCATAATTGAAATACTATGTTTTAAACGTATCATGAATAAAGGCTTTTATTACAGTGTAATATAATGAATTCTCTTGACTAAATGTACATTTGTGATGTACAATGGTTTCTACCATGAATATTATTAATGTAACAGTATTAAGAAATAACTTAGCAGATGCCTTGAAAGAAGTCAGCAAAAGAAAGGACTATCTGCTTGTAGCGAAAAAGGGTGAGATTACATCAGCCTTGGTTAATATTGATTTGTTTGAAGACCTTCTTGCCTTAAATAACAAAAAATATAAAGCAAGCATCAAAAGAGCACGTGAAGAATATAAAAAAAGAAATATCTTTTCCCATGAAGAAGTTTTTGGTGAGATATAAGCTGTGTCATATAAACTTGTTTATACGAAAACCGCTTTTCGAGATATACAAAGACTGGACACAGTTGCCAAGAAAAGAATCAAAAAGAAGCTTGAAGAGTACGCTTCCCAACCTCTAATACATGCAAAAAAGCTAACTAACTCATCAATAGGAAGTTATCGATTCAGAATTGGAAATTATAGAGTAGTATTTGACATCGACGATAAAACTATCGTTGTGCTGCGAGTTGGCCATCGCAGGGAAATTTATAAGTAGGCTCAATTATGGTATACTTATTGGAAATTTGATATTGGTTATTTGAAATTCTTTTATGGTGGGTGTAGCTCAGTCTGGTTAGAGCGTCAGGTTGTGGACCTGAATGTCGCCGGTTCGAATCCGGTCATCCACCCACTACCGTATTACTCTAACCAAAAAACGCTTTTGGGTTGACAATACGGTAAATCTTCGGTTCTGACGACCTCATACGTTTATTCGTCTTTGTTTGCCTGTTGGACATGTACCCCATTCCAATAGCCATGTTTAATTCTTACATGTCTCCTTATTTTGATAAATCAAGCTTAGTTTTCATATAGTTTACCTTCTCTTTCCACATACTCAAACTATTGACTTATACCCATGATTTTGTACGCTCGAAGTGACCATATAACAACGTTTATACCTGTATTCTTAATTACAGATTGACTTGGAATAGTTTTGGACATCACAATTACCTATAAAACGTATAATCAAGTGCTTTACTGACTGTATGATAGAACATGAGAGCTAGAAGACGCACCAAATCGTTACAAACTGACCTTTCTGAGAAAGCCCAAATTGGCTGTGTGGTTCTTCTTATTCTAGAAATATTGTTACGGTATCTAAAAGTGATATAATCGCCTAAATTATGAAAGAAGGGCAAAAAAGAACCAAACCCCAAGAAAAATCAATAAAACTCTACAAAATTTTTCTTATTTTCACCTTCTAAAAAATAAATAGAAGATGAGGGACAAAATGGCGCTGATTACAAGACTTGAGACCCAGGGGAAGTAGAAAACGAAATTGTCTTTTTTGATATAAATATCTCCGGGCAATTTGGGGAGTGAGCCGGCTTTTGAAAATGCTGACACAAATAGCCCTACCGCAACAATTATTAATCCTATTAAAATTAAACTTTTTCCAAAATTTCCATCCATATACTTAACTTACGACATACTTTTGATAACCTTGAGCACGATTTTTATAAATATTTCCAGTCATAAGCCCGACGATAAATCCTGCGATGTGAGCAAAAAAAGCTACTCCTCCTTGACTGCTTGAGAGCATTGGTAATGATGCCGCTCCAGATATCAACTGCAATATAAACCAATAACCAAGCATGATTGGAGCGCTTATCTCAATAATAGTTATAAAGAAAAACAGGATAACAAGCGTTTTTATTTTGGAGTAGGGGAACAAAACATAATAGCATCCCAAAACTCCGGCAACTGCACCCGATGCTCCGAGCATCGGAATTGCTGAAGCGGGAGCGAATAGATATTGAACAATATTGCCGGCAATCCCTGCTGTGAGATAAAGAAGGAGAAAAACGAAAGGCGGCAGAGAATCCTCGACATTATCACCAAAGACGATCAGAAACCACATATTGGACAGAATATGTAAAAAACCACCGTGGAGAAAAATTGCAGTCACAAAAGGCGTAAGACTCCTAAAATCGGATAAATTAACTCGTGCCGGGATAAGTGCGTATTGGTTTATGAAAGCAACCGGGTCAGGCGCAATAATCTGCTGAATAAATACATACACAGTTACAACCACAAGAAATATATTCAAAAAAGGAAATCTTCTGGCTTTTATTGAGTCTGAAATCGGGAACATAAGTTAAGCTCGTCTATTATAGTAATTTTAAGAAAAATATGCCATTGCTGTTTCTTTGTCTTTATTCATTTGAGAAATTAATTCTTCCTCAGATGAAAATTTATGAATACCACGTACCTTTTTAAGGAGTTTTACCTTCACATTTTCTCCATATATATCCTTTGAAAATCCGAAAACATGCGTTTCTGCAAGGAAATCTGTCTCATTAAATGTCTTTGCAGTGCCAATTGATGTAATAGAATTATATGTCTTACCCTGGATTTTTGTTTGTGATATATAGACCCCTTCGGGAAGATTGCTGTCTGCTTTAAAATTTATTGTCGGATAACCCATACCTTTGCCGCGTTTCTGTCCATGCGCAACTTTGCCTCTCAATATGACTACTGATTTCACAGAGCTCTATTTTACCAAATTGAGATTATAATTTATAATTAATTTAGCCATACTATTAATTGACAATCCTATAGTAATATTGTAGAATTAGTCAGTTCTTATGAAAGAAAAAGTTATTATAGTTGGAGCAGGAATGGCAGGATGCTTTATGGCACTCTGCCTTGCAAAACGGGGTTTTACTGTTGAGGTTTATGAGTATCGCCCGGATGTCCGTAAACATCCATACGATTCAGGACGATCTTTTAACCTCACCCTTTATTATCGTGGTATATTAGCTATGAAAAAAGCCGGGCTGTGGGATAAGATAAAAGATGTTGCGATTCTGGCACAGGGAAATGTCGCTCACTATCTCAATAAAAAGGAGAGTTTTAACCCATTTGATACTCGTGGGGACGAGGTACTTTATACAGTACATAGAAATAAACTTAACGGCGCGCTTTTGAATGAGATCGAAAAACTCCCCCAGGTTAGTATTTTTTTTAATGTCCGCTGCGTCGGAATCGATCGCGAAGGTAAAAACGTACTATTTCAAAAAACTGACGGCAAAAAGGAACGTTTTTCAACACAGGCGGATATAGTTGTTGGAGCCGACGGAGTAAATTCAATAGTACGATCCGAGATGCAAAAGGGGCAAACAGCTAGTTTTACAAAAGAACATGAAGATTGGGGGTATAAAGAAGTTCATATAACGCCTGAGCTTGCAAAAAAACTTAATCTCAGACAGAAAGCGACACATACATGGCCCCGAGACGACTCACTACTTATCGCATTCCCAAACCCTGACGACTCATTTACTCTCATGTTTAATTTGCCACTTTCGGGGGAAAACAGTTTTACCAGTCTTTCATCAGAGGAGGCAATTCATACCTACATAACCAATCATTTTCCGGATCTTGCACCACTTTTGCCTGAAATCACCAATTCATTTTTACATAAACCGACGGGAGACTTTACAACAATTAGAACGGCACCTTGGTATCATAAAGATTTTATGGTCCTGGTAGGCGATAGCGCGCATGGAGTTATTCCATTCTATGGTCAGGGTGTGTGCGCTGCGTTTGAGGACTGTTTGGTGCTTTCGGAACTAATTGATAAAAATAGGGGAGGCTTTGCTAAAGCGTTTGCGAAGTATCAGGGTATGCGCAAGAAAAATACAGATATTCTGGCAGATTTATCAAAAGAGAACTTTTTTGAGCTTAGAGATAAAAGCAGATCGCCATTTTATATACTCAAGGAAAAAACAGACACATTTCTCAATAGATTATTTCCTAAATTTTGGCTCCCGCCACTTTACATCCTTGTTGCTCATACAACAATTGACTATGACGACGCAGTCCGACTGCATAAAAGACAACAAAAAATTTCAAAGCTTATCGGGCTTGATTTACTGCTAGGTATTTTGGCAGTTCCAGTGAGTATATTGAGAAGCCCAAAACTATTTATCCGGCAATCGGGTGCGTAAAAATCTCAATTACCATCGAAACCACTCAAAACATTAGAAGAAAACGGGGGACTCGAGTCTTATATGCAAGATATTTCTCTCCGAAACTTTTTTCCAAAAGCTTTTCTTCTTTGAGCGCGGATTTATAGAAATAAACTAAAAGAGGAATCCTGAGTATTACAAGCCAACTTTTTATCGCAATACAGAATCCTATATAAATAAAAGCAAAACCCACATAAATCGGATTTCTTGAAATCCGAAACGCTCCTTCTGTAACAAGTTTATTTTGCGAAACAGAAGCGTGCTCACCGGGTATGCCCCAGAAATGCATCATTGATCCTCTTGCCCAGAGTGCTAAGATAATTCCTAAAACATACATTGCTATACCGGCAACCACGAATAATCCGTCAAAGGGAGTTTTCGGAAGCGGCAGATAATAAACAACGAGAATTTGGAGCGCTAAAATAAGCGCCTCTATAGCATTTGTTTTTAACATTGTGAAATTTACTCGATGGTTGAAGTATTTAGCCTCGGTTCTAACCCACAAAATTTTTATAAGCACTATCCCCACAACCATGCTCCAGAGAAGAATGTTTACCCCGATTTGATCGGGGTTTTGTAAAAAAGCCATATCCATATAAATTATTTTAAAATACCAAAATTACTCAGCAATTTAAAGAATATATTTCTGTCCTGTTTTTTGTCCATGCGAAAAATAAATGTGTAGAGTCTTCTCCGATTATACTTTTGGTCTAAATATGAAATTCCCTGAACGATTCTTTTTGTAACACTTGGTTTTTTGCTTCTCATTAAACTATACGCTATTGCTTTCTGAAGCTCAGGTTCGCGGTTCTGTTTTTTTAAAATTGCAAGATTTGCTTCACCTTGCTGGTTATATAGCAGCGAATAGTCATAATATATTTTCCTGACCATTTGAAGGTCAATTGTATGAGGAAATGTTTTCGCTTTCTGTAGGGCATTTGCACAAACAAGCTCAATCATAGTCTGGAGGCACTTATAACACCGTGCGCAGTTATACTTCCCTTTTACATTTTGCGAACACACATGTAAATATGTAAGAGCGAGAGGGGATTTTGAAATTGAGTGCATTATTTTATCCAATCTATTATATTCCGTACCATCGTGCACAAATTGCAATGTTTCAGTGGACCAGAGTTTGTCAAGGTCAGGGTGGGTTCCGTACGGAAAAAGCTCATCCTGACGAACATTGCCCGCGATTAAGATATCTTTTAAATTTTTCCTTAAAAACAGTCCGACAGCAGCCAGAGCTCCGCCATGTGCAAAGTCCCAAATCAGCCTTTTTTCTATAATCTCCGCAATATTTGTTTCGACAAAAACTGCCTGTATTTTCTCTTCTTTCGCAATTCGAGTCACAATACTTTGAACTTTTTTAAAAAGGATCTTATTTTGTAGTGGAATATCAAAGCCATGGACAAGAAGAAGATGCGTAATTCTTTCTTGATTTTCTTTTTTATTTTTCAAATACGTATAAAACGAGTCAACACCGGCTGAAAAAAAGCTTGCAATGTACTCAGGTTTATTTGTATCGGGTTTTGTCTCTCTCGCGGTAATTTTAATTCTATGAAGATCAATATTCCAGGATTCAATAAGCGTCATAATTCTTTCTGTCTCCCTCAATAGCTTTGTCGATACGCTTCCGTCTATAAAAATATCTTCTTGCATTTTCATGCCCGGGAGAAGGAGAGCGGCAAGGAACGGACTTGCGTCTCTGAAAACTAACGATTCATTTTTTCTATCAATTGCAAAATATGCATTTTCAGTTCGTTTGTCGTTAAAACGTATGTCAGCAGAAAGGGTGATTTTTTTCTTATTTTTTGAGAGAGTAATATTTGTAACTTTCATATGACCCGTGTTTCCACGCATGAATATTATAGCAAAGGAATACGAGAAAATCAACTATAGGCCTAATTCTTGTTGAGGCTAATTCGGGTTTTTAAAACAGAGGGAAAGTTCAAAACAATAATTTTAAGATGGTTTAGATTAACCATGCCAATTATATAAATCTGCCATATGAGCTTTGTGAGGCGATGAAGAACGTTTCCTCTTCCTTTTATACCGTAGACTATTGAACCTACAACACCAATTTTATAGAAGTCCGAGGACTTAACAATCTTTGCTACTGCTACTTTCTCAGACCCGCACCACCTTAAAAAAGCATCATGGACTGCTACAATTCCGTTTTTTGTTACATGTTTACTCCAAAGCTCAAAATCCAAAGTTGCGTTTTTTTCATCATGAAGACCATCGATAAAGAGCATTCTAATTTGTTTGTCCCAGTTTTCTGCAGCTTTTTGCGAAGATACAATAAGCGGAACGATTTTATCAAAAACCCGGGCTTTTTTGATATTTCTGATAAATGATTTATATGTATTTGGGTGTTTTTCCCTTTCATCAATTACTCCCCGATGCGGATCTATTGCGTATACAATTCCTTTTGCCTGAGCAAGCCAAATAGTCGATTTTCCATTGAAGCTGCCGATTTCAACTATCGCCCCTTGTAATCTATCTGTTTTTTTAGCTGCGTGTTCTAAAAATAACCCTTCGGTAGTTGATAACCATCCGGGTATATCTTTAACTAATTTCCGAGTGCTTTTATTCATTTTGGAATTGTAATAAATTTATTAGCATATTTATATCAAAATATGATCAAAGACAAGTATGAATTTGTAAACAACTTTTTAAGTATGCTTTTATAAGCTCCAAGCAGAAATTTCAGACCAGTATATCAAATTTTTTGAAAACTAAATCGCACTACTGCTCCTCCACCATGCTCGTAGTATTCAACACGAATTGTATGATTCCCCGAAGTTATAGCACGGTCTGCGGTAAGCGTTCTAGATGGATGATCACTCCATAAATTCAAAACGAGCTGATCATCAACATACACTCTAATTCCGTCATCGCTTGTAGTCGTGAATCGGTAACTACCATTATCAAAGTTTTGCGTTTTTATCCATTGCGCAACAAATCTATCAACGTTAATTTTAGGGTCGGGTGCTCCTCTACCCCAGTTGAAGTTTATATCTGTATCTGTTCTTATGAGATTTGGCGTAGTAGTTGGGATAAGAGGAGGGAATTTATTTGTCGTTAGATTCCAAAATTTTGCTTCATAACCGCTAGGAAGCGGTGTTGGAGTAGGCGTGGGGGTTGGAGTCGGCGTTGGTGTGACAATGGGGGTCGGGGTAGGGGTGGGACCTTGCGCGGAGGTAGGTGTAGGAGTAGATGTACCATTTGGTAAGTAACATGACCATGTGTAAGGGTTGCCCGCTTGATCTTGATTAGCTGTTGCGCTTGGGTTATTGTATTGCCACTGACAGGCTTTTGATATATCAATTGCAGATCCATTTGGAACACAGGTCCAATTATTGCCTGATACTGCTGCACCGTTTTGACCAAGACTACGGCAGAAACCGTCCAAATTTAAACCCCCTAACCGCTGACCGGTGGCAGGAGTTGGAGTCGGGGTCGGTGTTGGATTTGCAGTTGATGAATAACAAGCCCAGCTATAAGGATTACCGGCAATATCTTGATTGGCTGTTGCGCTTGGGTTATTGTATTGCCACTGACAGGCTTTTGATATATCAATTGCAGATCCATTTCCACTACAAATCCAGGTATTTCCTGAAAGCGAGGCGTTTCCAAGTCCAAGATTAGCACAATACCCACTTAAATCCATACTCCCTAGTCTTTGAGTACCGGTTGGTGTCGGTATCGGGGCCGTTGTGGGAGTTGAGGTAGGAGTTGTAGGTGGCTGGCTTGGCGTGTAGTCCCAAGAAAGATTAGCTAAAGCGCCTCCTGCGTTTTGATAATATTCCATTCGAATATCATGATCTCCGACTGTTAAGTCTAATGTCCCAGTAACCGGATGTACTGCCTGGTCAACCCAGTTATCAATAAGCAAATTTCCGTCAACATATAAACGACTCCCATCATCGGTTGAGGCAGTAAATGTGTATCTTCCTTGTGGGAAATAGTGTTTTTTCGTCCAGCGAACGGAATAACGGTCATGCGAAATAGACGGATCTGGCGGTGTTGCACTCCAGTCAAAATTAATTGTGTTATCTTGGCGGGTTAATTTTGGAGATCCCGAAAGAGTCATATTATCAAAGTATTCTCCTTTAAATGGAGTCGTTTGTTCAAAAGTTGCAGAGTATGAAGCGTCTGTTGCGCCTGTCGCAATTGTGTGACGCACTGCTCCTCCATCAGACCATTGCTTAAAAGAGTATGTGATTCCATTAAACGCCTGCAAAAGTGGCGCGCTTATTTCTCTTAGAAAATTGACAACTCCCTGTACCGTAATGGGGGTAGCAGTCGGCTGCCCGTCAAGAAGGATATTTAATCCGGGAATATTGGAAGTAAATGTAAGATTTGATTTTTGCGGATAAATATTCGTAACCGCAGTAGAAGTCAGACCATTGGTGTCTGTTGCAGTGACGTCAATTTCATACCATGTATCTGCGGATCCTTCACCGGTATTAGGGATTGTAAACTGCCCTGTTCTTCCATAGAACGACCCCAAGAAGGGGTGAATATGTGTTTGGTGATGAAAAACAATAGTTGTAGCTAAAGATCCATCACTAATATCAAAACCGGCTCCATCGATTGCAGATGCGGTGTAATTAATAATATCTCCGGCCTTATACTTAGTGCCGTCAGTTGGTTGGCCGATTGTTACCTTTGGAGGAATTCCGACTTGAATTATGATTGGAACCGCAAGGGCATTGTAGGTACCATTACTTACTGTCAATTGAACCGTATATTTGCCATTGTTGGCATACACCTTCGTTGGATTTGCCTCACTTGTCGCCGTATTATCCCCGAAATCCCAGTTGTACGTTAAAGGGAGATTATTTGGATCGTTACTCCCACTGCTTGAGAAATGTATTGTAGATGGAGCAATTCCCTTTGTTACATCCGAGGTAGCGTTGGCAACCGGAACCTTGGTTCCTGTTGAATACGTAACTTGATATAAACGGCCCGGAAATATGGTTAAATAGTATAACGACCCGTCTTTGGGATCCACTTTCATATCAACAACACTTCCGGCATTTGGATCAAAATCAAAAACTCCCGAATTAGTTCCGGTACTACTAAGAGACATAGTTCTTATAAAGCCCATTGCATAGTCTCCAAAGAAGAGCCTTCCCTGATATTCCGGTGGAAATAACTGTCCGTGATAAACCGGCCCGCCTACAGCGGCAGCGCTTCCTCCATTGTGATTCCACGTATAAATTGGGTCTGTAAATTGGGGATTACTGGGATTACAAACGCCTTCGCACTTAGGCCAGCCATAATTGCGTCCTGCTTTAACTAGATTTATCTCCTCCCACGTTGCTTCCCCGACATCTCCTTCGTACACATTACCTGTTGCAGAGTCAAATTGGAATCTGAAGGGATTTCTAAATCCATACGCCCATATTTCAGACTTAACTCCGGTTTGACCTACGAAGGGATTATCAGGTGGAATTGTCCCATCTTTATTCAATCGGAGTATTTTCCCATGGACATTGGACAAATCTTGTGCATTCTGAGAATACCCATTGTCTCCGATTGAAAGATATAATTTCCCATCGGGACCAAACCGGATAGTTCCTCCCACATGCAACTGAAATGATTGCGTATATGTTTGATAGAGAATAAGTGGCCCATTTGTCCCGATATCGCCTGATGCATCAAAACGGACCAAGCGGTTTAACAGATCGATACCTGTGTAGTAGAAATACACATAGTGATTGTTGAGAAAATCGGGATCGAATGCGATACCCATAAGACCTCTATCTCCGGAAGCAACTGAGGGTAAAACAGCAAAGTTATCGGGAAGCAATTGACCATTTTTATAGACTTTTATTTCGCCTGCACGCTGGAGAATAAAAATTCGCCCGTCAGGTGCTATATCAAAACCCGTAGGAGCATTCAGACCGGACCCGATTTTTAATGTCGATTGAAAATTCGCAGGAGGAGCAGCAAAAACCGAACCGGCTTTAACAAAACACAATATCAGAATTAAAAGAAATGCAAATAGTTTCTTCATTTTTTACTATATCAGAGTGAGCAGTTTACTATTAGGCAGTTATAAGAGGCAGAAAACTCTACAATAACAATATTATAAGATTATACACCACATTCCGAAAAAATCAATAGTTCTGTTAAATAAAGTTTGTTTGATTGAAAGAGAGGGTTTGGACAATTTTTTGGCAAATTTACTATCGCTCGGTATGTAATTTTTAGAGTTGGGGTTTAACTTTATAACAGTAATCTCTCTGTGCATGACGACGAGTGTTTACATAATCAATGAGCTCTTTTGGCAGTTCACAATACTTATAATCTCCTTTACAATATGTCTTCCAGACTTTGTCGTAAAAATCTGTATCTGCAGATGACAAACATGTTTGTAAGTTTACCACCTCTTGCTGTCTTTTCACCAATTCCGCATTCTCCCGAACGGGGAGGTACACTATTACATAGTATGCAATGCTTAGGGCAGCGACAAGTACTGCAATGCTTATAATTCTTTTTTCCATAGAGCCTATAAAATATTACTTAAGGTCGAATTATACAATCTCTTCAATAAAATAGCAATTATTTAATGCGTTTAGTGCTGTTTTCGCATAGCAATTTTGTATGGTAGAATGATTTTTAAGTCTTCACCTGCTACTTATCAGTTATCAAGCAATGAATAAAAAACTAAAAATCTCTGCTGTTGTTTTATTGTTAGTAAGTATTGGGGTAGCTCTCTATATTTACGCTGTACAAACGAAAAATCCGGTTGTCCAAAAAACTATTCAAGAAATTACCCAAAGCAAACCGAGTATAAACCCGCTAGCTATTCAAGCTATGCGGCAAAGAGATTATCCAGGCAGCGATATTACAATAGAACAAACTCTTCCTCCCGGTACTAACTACAATCAATATATTGCGTCATTCAAATCTGACAGCTTAAAAATTTATGGTCTTCTTACTGTGCCGGAGGGAGAAAAACCAAAAGACGGATGGCCCGTTATAGTTTTCAACCACGGCTTCATTCCGCCTCGAGTCTATAAAACAACCGAACGCTACGGTGCATATATCGATGCATTTGCCAGAAACGGATATATTGTCTTTAAATCCGATTATCGAGGAAACGGTGACTCGGAAGGCAGACCTGAGGGCGCATACTATTCTCCTTCCTATGCAACCGATATATTAAATGCAGTAGCATCAATAAAGAAATATAAATCTGCAAATCCGAATAAAATTGGCATGTGGGGCCATTCAATGGGCGGTAATATCACCCTTAGGAATTTAGTGGTACATCCAAAAGATATTAAAGCCGCAGTTATATGGGGAGGAGTAGTCGGCAATTATGATGACTTACTAAATAACTGGCAGAGAAGAGTCTCTTACCAGCCGTCACCGTCTGATTTGGCCCTTAGAAATGCCAACCGTGCACGATTTATCAAGATGTTTGGGACGCCCCAAACCAATCCGGAATTTTGGAACTCAATTGATCCCACATACTTTCTTTCCGATATAACAGCGCCTCTGCAGTTTCATACAGGTGGTAGCGATGAACAAGTACCTCCCGATTTTTCGCAGTCACTTTATAAAAAGCTTCAAGCTTTAGGAAAAACCGTTGAATATTACAACTACCCGGGCGATAATCATAATATTTCCGCCAATCTAGACATAGCTTTACAAAGATCCGTTGACTTTTTTAATAAAAATTTGAAATAAAAACTCTTCTATCAAGCTGCTACTACTTGACAACTTAGGTACCCAATCCATTATACTTACTCATCAGTAACATGGCGCAGGCAGAGCAGGAAAGAACGCAGATAGAGGAAGAATCTACTTTTTCACGACGAGATTTATTTTCTGTACCACTCAAACGTCCACAAGAAGATATTGAAGCCGTTCCTGAAATGCCTGATTTAGGAAAAAGAATCTCCAGAAGAGGATTTATTAAACTATCAGCCGGCACAGTTGCTGCAACGGGGCTTGCAGTAGTAGGACATCGTGCTTGGCAGATATATCAATTTTTAGACATTGGTCCGGTTAAAGAATTCAAGCATCCTGCGATAAATGAGGCATTAGAGCTTACAAATTCAGGTTTTGAGAAAACCACTATAGTAACAATTGGAGACGGTCTCGTATCGGGCCACTGGAAAGATGGAAAGTCTGAATACTCTGCAGCAAACGAAGTGGTCAAAAGGATGAGAGGGAAAAACAAAAAATGGGAAGTGATCTCACTTGCGAATAAAGACAGCAATATTAATCAAGCCTCGCTACAACTTGATACCCTCCCTTTGTACATAGCCGGTAGAAAGAATGTCGAGCTATTTATAAGTGCAGGCTCAGACGATTTACTGACTTCACTTAGCGGAATGCGGGAAGAACTTGAAGACGTCCAAAAAAACAAGTTGAAACTCTTGACAGACCCGGTTGATCAGAAAATATATCATAAAATTAAAGAAACGCAGAAGAGATTTACATCCGAAATATTGGATAAGATAGTAAGTCTTAAAAAGAACAACGTTCCAATAAATAGAGCCGTGTTTGTAGATTTTCCCAACATATCTCAATCGGATATTGAATATAAACCGGATGACGGAAGCCCGGTGATTACAATTTCACTCAATACCGGAAGTTCTCTTGAGAGAAACCTCGCCAGAAAAGTACTCTACGATGCAAACAATTCATTTGCCAATGCAATAGAAGATTTCCATAAACGCTCGGGGATAGATGTTCTTCTGTTAAATGCTTTTGCCCTGCCTGTTGAACAGCTGTACGGAATTCAGCCCTCTCCGCACGGACAAGTAGCATTAGCTGATCAGTACATGCAGCACACATTTTATACTATAGATGGAAGAAGGTATTCATTGGATCAGATAGTTAAACACAAGATAAGAACTAAATAGAAAAAATTATCGCAAGATATTATTATTCCTAGCAATTGCATTTTACCCTCAAAAAGAGTAAAATAGCTGTGTGGATAACTACATAAACGAGCTTCGTATCTTGACTTCTCCCAAGCATTTATACGACGCGTTGACTACTCAAAAAGGACTGGCCAACTGGTGGACGCAACAATCCGAGGTATATCCACACATCGGAGGTATAGCGACATTTCACTTTGGAAAAAAAACATATGTGGTTATGAAAATCACAAAGCTTCATCCAAATAACGAGGTCGTTTGGAAATGTGTCGAACAATACTTTAAAACCTCCGGCACTGATAAAACAGACGAATGGGTCGGAACAACTGTCAAAATTTCGATTAATGAAAATAAAGATGGAACAACAACACTAACATTCCATCACGACGGACTTACCCCAAAACTTTTCTGCTATGAAGATTGCAGAAAAGGATGGAACAAATATTTAAAAAGCCTGAAAAAATACCTTGAAACAGGAAAGGGCAGCCCATACCGTTCCAAGAAGTAAACCCCAATTAATATCGTCCTCCCCGCTTGTTGTCTCTTCCTCGACGGTCATTCCCTCGTTTATCAAAACCTCCGCCAAAACTTCTTGGGGAAAAATTGTTATCTCTTGGTTGTTGAGGACGGGCGTCTGTCACCGCGACACTTCGTCCATCAAGGGTTTGTCCATTCAGCTCTTGCTTTGCTTTTTCCGCATCTTCATCAGTTTCCATCTCAACAAACCCAAACCCCTTAGATTTACCGGAATATCTGTCAGTAATAATATTTACAGATACGACTTTGCCGATTTTAGAAAAAAACTCAGAAAGCGTTGAGTCTGTTGTATCCCAAGAAAGCCCTCCAACAAATAGTTTTTTAGCCATTTTTCCAATCACCCCCAATCATTTTGATATATTTGATAATACGTATTAGGCAATACAAAACTATTTTTGAAAAGTAGTTCTGATAGCTGTCAATTATCAAATGAAGTATATATTATCGATAAATTAATTTCAATATGAGACTATAGATGCTTATAAAACTTTCTATTCCTTACACCATAATTACCCAATTACCTCCTCCTTTGATATATATACTGTGATAAAGCTCAAAAATTGAGGTGAGAAAAATGAAAGTTTCGTCCCCATTAAAAAAGAAGCAATCAAATATTCCCCATGCATCAGTAAAAGAAGCAGTACAAAAACGGATCAGACCTGCCGATCACTCAAGTATTATCCCGGGAATTGACGTAATCGAGCTCAAACGCTCTCTTGACGTCTTGAAATATGCCCTTGATTACTCGGAAGCCATTGTTGATACAGTACGGCTACCTCTAATAGTGCTTGATAAAAAACTTCGTGTACTTACGGCAAATAGGTCTTTCTACGAGACTTTCAAACTATCTCCAAAGAACACTGAAAACCAATTAATTTACAAGCTAAACGATAATGCATGGAATATTCATAAACTTCGGATACTGCTTGAAAAAATTCTTCCAAAAAATACTTAGGACAAAAAGAAATATTTTTCTCATAACTATTACTATAATTGTAATTTTTGGCACTATAAACGTCCATGGCTGCTTGTGTTCCATTTCCTCCGTTTTCTATATACTTCTTTATAAAATGACGCTGTTTTAAAATCATGTCATAAATTATACCACTGAACAACAATTTAGCTTTGATATAATCAGAGAGTAATTTACAGGATCTTGTAGATGAAAAAAATAATAGGATATTTTTCCTCTAGTCCTACTTGGAATCGTATAAGCGAGAAAGAATATAGAAAGCAATTTACTCATGATTTGGCAATTTATTACTTGAAATATGAGATATTCGAATCTATTGAAAGAGAAATGACATTTATACTTAAGGATGAGGCAGTCGGATTTTATGCAGGATTAAGATTTTTATTTCCCGAGGTTAACCACCTAGCACATCTTTATTGGGGACATCGGGGAGGGGAATGGAGAAAGCTAGAAACAAGGCTAACCTCTTTGTATATGAAGAGATTTTGTATATTTATTCCTGATGGTGGAATTTACTATTTAGTTTTTAGGCATGGTCTAATGCATTCTCACCATCCAAAATGGGTAAAGAAAGATAAGCGGATTGGGTGGTATATCAGTAATAGAGAGAAATTAGAAGAAGAGTTTAGTATCTTCATACCTGAATTTACCGAAAAAGTAAAATTATCTATAGAAAAATTTATAACAGAACTTGAAATTGAAAAAAAGAATAATAAAAGACACAGACTAAATAACTTTTTGGATGCCATAGCAGACAGCGGGAAAATCTTACAAAAAAAAGATTTAAGGTTGTATTATAGGAAAAAGAAGAAGAGGAAGAAGGTATAGTTTATGCTTATCATTCTAGCAAGTCATTGCTAATTGGTTTCCATTCTGCAATGGGAGCAACTTCCAGAAAACCCGCCTCTCCGTCCTTTTTAGGAACTAGATTGTTGATTTTTTCGTATGAATTAGAAGGGCAAATCCAAATTGTAAGTTTTGGAAATGGACTATGAAAATATTTATATATAAATCTGCCTAATGTTGAATATTTTTTAATTGACCATATGACAAGAGCTTCTTCATTTTTCTTCAATTCTCTCAGTCTAAGTGCCTCCCAAAGGTGAATAAAATCAGCTTTGTTAGTAATCGCCCAAGTTAAATTAGTTTTAGAAGTTCTACATTTAACAACTATTGTTGCGTAAGACTTATTAAGTGGTACGTCCTTTATTTTCCCTTCTTGAACAGTTCCAATTGGATGAAATTCAACCAATTTGCATACTTCACCTTCTATTTTTTGAAAATCTTTATCTTTAATTAACATCAATTTTATTTTAACAAAACAAAATATGTATTAGCTAACTTGCAAAAGCGTACTGACGTTGCATATAATAAGTTCCAACATAATTAACTAGGGCGAGTTCTACTCGATAAGAATTATACAATCAGAATTTACCTAACGATTTAATATTGTCATAGAATGCTTAACTTCCAATTAGCCGCAAGTTATACAATAGCAATTTCAAGAGTTTTTGTGTGTCAACTCATTTTGCAAATAATATCTATACTGCTACCCAGAGAGAAAATTAATATAACTGACTACCAATACTCTATTGTTGAGAATTACAACTGCCACTGTAATTTATATTACATTTTATACATGCCCCGCTTAAAGAGGTATCATATACAAAATATGTATTTGTTGATGTTGCACCAACTCCACATTTGGTAATTTCGCTCCTTGATTCTAGGTTGGTCCATGTATATGCTGTCGAGCCAATAAGGGCATAACAATAATTGTTTACTGCGTTTGCAGTCGCATCTCCCCAACAAGAAACTCCAGGATTATTAATTAAAGGCAACGTTAATTTAAGCTCACCTGATATAACTAATGCAGTCATCCAATTAGTATTATTATTGGGAAATTGTCCCTGAGTTATATTGTATGCTTCTAATGCACGTCCTAACTGTGCTACCGCTGTTTTTCTTCCCGAATCTCGAGTCCTAGCTAGTTGCTCAAGAGGGTTAACTGCGACTAAGACGACTGCAGCCAATATGCCAATGATTGCGATTACGACGAGAAGTTCTACAAGGGTGAACCCCGAATAGATTTTCACTATTTTTAGTATAAAATTTATATTTTTTGTAGTCAATACGGCAGAGAAAGAATATTTTTTAAATACTTGAGCAAAAATAGTGTATAATGTGAATATATGGCAAAAAGAGCTACAGGAGTTGGGAGCAAAAAGAAATCCCATCCACACAAAACCAAGAAAAGGCTTGAGGCAAAGCGTCAAATGCTGGCAGAAAAAGCCAGCAAGAAGAGGCGCCACAATAGGCCAATTCGCTCCGCAAGATGATAAAGACTTTAGATAGCACGCCCGGAGGGACTTGGTTCGACAAACTCACCATAAACTTCTCGTCCCTCCAGACTTCGCCAGTCTCAATGTAGTTTACACTGAGCCTGTCGAAGTGTACGCCCGGAGGGACTCGAACCCCCAACCAGATCGTTAGAACCGACCTGCTCTATCCGTTGAGCTACGGGCGCATTTCTATTGCAATTCTAACAGAGATACCAGGTTTGATCAACTCCGATTGAATCGGAGTCAACTTAATTCCGCTCGGCTTTATTGACAAAATCACCGCTTTAAAATATAGTAAATAGAATGCTTCAGCGATTTTTCAGTTATTTATTAAAAAACCAAATCATACTGGCATTATTTATCATAGGTTTTGGCTGGTTTATTATCCAAATCAGAGACATACTTGTCTCTGTTTTCCTCTCATACATAATAATGGCTGCGATCCTTCCCTTTGTCGAATATCTGAGAAGAAAAAAATTCCCGAAGATATTGGCTGTGCTTATCCCGTATGTAGGCATGCTTGTTGCCATTTTTCTCCTTATTCTGCCGCTTATTCCGTTTGTCATCGCACAAATTCAGTCATTTGCAAAAGGATTTCCACTCTATCTTCGAAGTTTTGCAACTGTTTTCGGGTATCAGCTTGATCCAAGAAAATTGGAGCTTTACCTCAATTCGCAAGGCGATGCGTTAAGCAGGAACGCGCTTGACTTTACGACAAAAGTATTTGGCGGGATCTTCTCAGTAATTACTATTTTCATCGTCAGCTTTTATCTTCTCTTGTACCACGATTCATTTAAAAAATTCGTTGCAGACCTATTCCAACCACACAGACATGCATATGTACTAAGGACGGTAGATCAGATAAACGAGAAACTGGGAGCATGGTTTCGGGGACAGATAATTCTGAGTTTGTTTATCGGATTACTATCATGGATTGCTCTATCGATTCTTGGACTTCCGTACGCACTTCCTTTGGCTCTTTTGGCGGGAATACTGGAGGTTGTTCCGACACTTGGACCAATTCTTTCGGCTATTCCGTCTGTTATAGTTGCCTTAACAGTATCACCGACACTCGCATTATCCGTTGTAATTATTTATGTACTAATTCAATCAATCGAAGGTAATTTTCTTGTACCTCAGGTTATGAGGAGAGCTGTAGGGCTAAATCCGGTGGTCGTGATCCTTGGGATCATGATAGGAGCAAATCTCATGGGTATTGCGGGGGCCCTTCTTGCAATTCCTTTTATATCTTTTATTACAGTAATCATCCAAAGTCTGACAGTAAACCGCAGTTAAATTTATCGTTTCTTAGCAACTACGAGTATCCAAGGTAGGGGAGTCTTAAGAGTAACTATTTGAAGTTTCTTCTCAACGAATATTTTAAATGACCTTGCAGACCAGTGCTGGATATGTTCAGGGTGCCAGCCAAGTTTTTTTATATTTCTCCCTCGCAAAAAGCGTTGGATCGTAAATAAGGGCTCATCAGGTACGGAAAGTATGACGTATTTTTTCGATACTCTTTTTAGCTCATCAAGCGCTTCATCGGGATTTTCCAGATGCTCAAGCACTTCTGCCGAAAGAACAAGGTCAAATGAGTTGTCTTTATAGGGAAGATTATAAATATCTCCTTTTTTAATGGTTACATTTGGATGGAGCTTTTTCCCAAGAGTAATTGCCTTACTGCTGTATTCAATCCCCTCAAGTCTTTTTCCGATTTTATCAAGCTTAAGCCTTGCCAATGTAAATCCTTCACCGCAACCCGCATCTAAAATAGATACAGGCTTTAATTTTCTTACTTCCGAAGAAAAAACCGTATAGAAATTTTGTAAAAAAAATCTACTGATGGGATTTCGTGTGATGTGCTTTTGGTAATTGGAAGTCTGCATGAATAAGAGCGGTCACTTGACTCGAGTGAGCGGGTGAAGGGAATCGAACCCTCGTATCAACTTTGGAAAAGTTGTGTTCTACCATTGAACTACACCCGCATAAGACAGAGATATTTTATAATAATCACGCATGAAATGCAAAGCTCGTAACGTATGAATATAGTTTCTCTTTTAATCAGAAAAGTAAAACTTCATTGAACCTGTAATCTAAATTGTGATATAATTTTCACCAAGTTTAGAGCAGAGCATCTTCTTGCCCCTAAAGACCTTTTATATCCTGAAATCTATATTACTGAAATTAGTAGAAGAAATAAAGGATACTTAATTTCATGAGGAAGTTTAAAACAAATAATAGACCAAAAAGAAAATATGTTAGAAGAGACGTGCCTTCTCCGCATTTCTATCTCTCAAAATCTACCGCAATAGGGCTGATTCCTTCACTTCTTATTTGCATCGGATTTCTGATAACCTTTCTTATAAATTCGCATCAGCTTAGCCGCTCTCCTAGTATTCAAATACATTTTAGAGCACCTCTATTCTCGCTTGATGGGGTTTCTCGTTTTATCAATGGTATAATTCCCGCCCTGTACGCATTTGTTCAATCTTCTGTCCAATACACGATAACGCAAACAGGTGATTTATACAGAAACTTTTTACATCTACTCGCATTTATTGACCCTCGGCCGTTCTTTCTTACAACTTCCCGTGATTTAATTTCTTCGACCCAAGGGATATTAAAGCAAGCCGACATAGGATTTTCAGGGCTCACAATCAAAACCTCAATAGCAATACATGAATTGATTCGATTAAGTGGTGTGGCAATCATCACAGTAATTCATTTTTTAATTTTCGTTTTTCAGTTTCTACAAAACGTCGTTTTGCAATGCACAAAAGCAGTTGCTTTTGTTTTTGAAGCAGTATCGGGATGGATTGTAGCTGTCATTCATTGGGCAGTAACAGGTATACAAAATCTCATTCATGTACTCCTCGCTCCGTTTCGGCTTATAGGTGAGTACATGGATAAACAAAAACCATTTATTCATTTTGTCTCAAGCAGTTTTGAACAATCAGCCGGTAGTTTAAATACGAGTTTTAAAGATCTGATAAATTTATCCTCTGAAATGGCAAAAGCCTCCCACTAACCTTAAGCTCGTTGTACCTTGAATAAAACCTCTATTTTAAGTAGAATAGCTTGTAGATTGCCGCGGTGGTGGAATGCTTGCCCTCCAATAATCGCAGCAAGAGGCGTGTATGAATAATACTGAAAAGCCGAGTGCTAAGATATGGAAGGGCAGACAGCCGTAGGCCTAAAGGTACATTAATAATTCTAGATACTAAACAAAACTGAATAAACTTGCCGCGGTGGTGGAATGGCAGACACGAAGGCCTTAAGAGCCTTTGTCCTAAAAGGACGTGAGAGTTCGACCCTCTCCCGCGGTACTTCGGTCGCCTTAAGCGACCTCAGTATAAATTATGCCTTATTGGGTATATATAATAGAATGTATCGACGGGCATCTTTATACAGGGTTGACATGGAATCTAAAGAAAAGATTAAGTGAGCATAATGAAGGGTTAACTCTTTTTACAAAAAATAGATTACCAATTAAGTTACTTTATCAAGAAAAATTTGAAACAAGAGTTGAAGCAGCTAAGAGAGAAAAAGAAATTAAAGGGTGGAGGAGAGAAAAGAAAGAGATTTTGATTAAAAGTTTACGCCGAGAAGTAAAACGATGAAAGTTCACGTTGAAAAGCAAAGCGAAGAAAGTTTACGCTGAGAAGTAGAGTGATGAAAGTTTACGCTGAGGAGCGTAGCGACGAAGCGGGGACTAGCTCAGTTGGTTAGAGCGCGCGGTTTGGGACCGTGAGGTCGGAGGTTCGAGTCCTCTGTCCCCGACAATTTTTATTTTTTTTGTTTCTTTCTTCTTAATCAAAGTTAATTTTTTCTAAAAAGCTTCACTACTTTGTTGATTCCCAAAACAATAATGTGGAAAAGAAGCATAATTCCCCCAATTGTTGGTGTCGGTTGCTGTGCCATAGTCAGTACCTCATAACTTTGTTCCATCGCATCAATAAATCAGTCGCAAAAACAACTTTTATAAAACTAAATAGGAATATCAAACTGCTGATCAACCTGATGAAATAAAAATAATGGATATAGCGAAATACTTCAAAGAGTTTGTATTTCAATCCAATAATAAAAAGCGTCGGCACAAGAAAAAGAGCCAAGTCAATGCCAACGGGTATGGCAATTAGGAAGGGGTTTGTCACGATGGTGACCGGGATAAAAAAGAGAAAAAGTATCATAAGCAGTCCGTTAAATAAACCTTCAAGCGCTAGGCCTGCGACTTCAACATCAAGCATCTGTCCACCCCAGGGGATATTATGCTTAAGAATGCATTGCCAGAATCCTGTGTACCATCGGTAAATTTGAATGACATACTCACGTAATGTTGATGGATCTTGCGTGATAACAATTGCGTCATTTACATACGCAATTTTGCCCAATCGTTTCCTATGAATTAAAAATGTAAAGTCCATATCTTCAGTTAATGTTCCGGTTGGCAGACTCTCTTTCTCAAAAATTTCGGAACGATAAATAGTGGCACAGCCGGGACAGACAATAATAGAGTTTTCTACTGCTTGCGCCGCTTTATGGATTGACTGGGCAATTTCATATTCCCACATACGGTATTTGGTAATCCAGTTATGTCTCTTCCCAACCACCTTTCCGACAACGCAGATATATTGTTTCTTCGTATCATGATCTAAAATTGGCAACGCATTGCTGATAAAACTTTTTGTTACTTTTGTATCGGCATCCATAGGCATAATATAGTTATATCGCTGTATCAAATTAAAATGGCGGATAATCTGATTCGTTGCTTGCGCTTTCCCCACGTTTTTTTCAAGCACAAGTACATTTGGGGTATACGACATTGCCTTCCATTTAGTAGTATCGACTGAACCATCACTCACAACATAAATATCCCGGAGTGGAACAACGCGCATGAGAGATTCTAGTGTATCTTCAATTACTCTAGCTTCATCTTGTGCGGGAATAATTACTGCCAATTTCCTTTTTTGTTCCATATCTTTACCCTCCATTTACAGAGCTTGTACCTGTAACGCTTGTGTTGGTAACACAACTGTTAAATCTGCTTGTTTAATCATATCCAAAACTTTTCGCAAGCGATCCTTGGGGATACTATACAGTCCGCCAGAATTATCAACTTTATGAAACATCAAAATAAGCCAACTATGATTTGCCTTTGCTGACTGTATCCAATTGTTAACTTCATCAAGTGGAGTAATACTTCGAACTGTTTCTGCAGAAAGCGCATAGGGATTAGGAACGGGAAGTGGGTTTATACCCGAATCCGAGAGCTCTGCACCGCGAAATGAAAGATAGTATTGCCTTACTAATTTAAGGCTTGCATCTGAATAAGTTCCACAGGGGGCAACATAATGATCAACACTAAACCCCTTTTCTTTCAAATCCTCAAGCGACCCGACAATCTCTGATTCGAGTTGTTGTTCGGTCTGATGTTTGACATCACAGTTGTGAGTACGGGAATGATCGGTTACTTCCCATCCATCCATGTAAAGCGATCGAATCTGGTTCCATGTCATGTACCCTGTCCCGTCTACGTATGATACAGTAATCGCAAATGCTCCTGTATATCCGTATTGTTTCAACAGCGGATACGCATTTGTATATTGCGATACCCATCCATCATCAAACCATAACGTCACTAGTCCATTTCCAAGCCATCGAAATTTTTCTTTTTTGAAAGCCTGTACGGGGAGTGGTCTTTGCGTATTGGCACTGTAGGCTTCCCTTACTGACTTTTGCGGGGTTCGGTACCATTCAGGTTGGTGAAAGATAACACCAATAATATAGCTGACTGCCACCCACACCATAAGAAGAGGAAGGATTAGCCAGGTGAGTAATGGAAATCTTTTATGAAAAATGTTGATACTGCTGTCCATATGAAATATCTTGTCAAAATGTCCTCTTATAAACAAGCGATATCCTATTTGAATACATGAGTTGATAGTTATACCCCATATTATCTACGACTACTTTATGTACTTTTCCCAAATCTTTTGCCTTTCCTGCATGATTACTTATTAATTCAATCCAGTCGAAGTAACCATCTTGCACTGCGTTTTTATACGCATCTATTGAGTTATTGCCCTTATACTCAAACCAGTAAAATGTATTTGTATTTGTCGGAAAGTTGATGTCGTAGAGGTCCATAATGATTGGTGAGCCTGTCTCGGAAAGGACTTTATCACCGTTTTTTACATTTTTTTTCATATATTCCCCAGAAGCTGAAGAGTTGTGCCATTGTGTGTTATATACCTGTGCTTTCTGGTATGACTTTCCAATATAAAATATGAAAGAAATAAATACCATGATGATCATAAGAAGTTTAGCAGCGCGAATTGTAACTGAACTTATAAACGAAGAAATTCCGATGCCAGCGATAATTGATAAAAATACAATCGTTATAAAGCTATGCTTATCCATACTCGGTATAGCTCTTCTTGTAACTATATGACTAACCAATACTAGAATAGCTGCAAAAAGCAAGGAGAAAAATAGTTTCCATTTTCCTTTTACCAACAATATAACAGCACCAATTGCCCCGTACCAGATTTCATACGTAATAATGGTATAAATTCGTTTTAAAATAGAAATGATACTCCATGTTTCCTTTGAGGACTGTAATTTCGCAAAGGTAAAAAAATAGAAGAGCTGGTGTACTATATAAATACTAAGTATTGAAGCTATCGGCATAAAAAAATAACGCAGCCAATAGAATTTCTTTTCCTTATTTTTTCTAATCATAAGATACGAGTAGACAATGATGAATGGGAAATACATCAATACTGTTATTTTTGCTAATAATGCAAGAAACAAAAACAAGAATGACAAAAAGTACCATTTACCAATTTGAAAATTGTGATATCGAGAAGTAATATATCCCGATACTTTACGAGCTAGTCGAGATCTGGTGCTCTTCGGCTCTATACCAAGTAACGAATTACTTGTGGAGGAGGTGCTTATATTTTGGCAATGTATCCATGCAAGTATTGTTAAACTAAGAAAGAAAAATAATAGCTGTTCATGTCATACGTTGTCATCCGACTTATATTAATAGCAATAGGACTAAACGCAACTATGATTCCTGCAATAAGACCTGCAAAATAACTTTCAGTTTTATTTGGACCTGAGAGCAATATAGTAAACATGACAATAACTTCTACTGTCAAAACGCCAAAAAAGACGCTTAACAATCGGCTTGCCATTAGACCTCCAAATACATACGTAATTCCTGATAATGCAGGATTCATTACCGGATTACCAGACATCCAATTAAAAGCATTATATGACCACCAATCACCTTGAAAAATACCTAATCTACCAACGATTATTGAAGTTGCTTCATCTATAAATGCTGAATTGTAATTAAGGTTTTGCGCTCTGACTAAAAATGAAAATGCCAGAAGAACCAGCAATGTGTAAGAAAAAATGCTTCCTTCTCTAGTGGGCAATAGTTGTGTAATTTTTCTCATAAAGACGGTTTATTTGCATTAGGAGTTTTTATTCTAACACCGGGAACACGGAGTTCTGTAAGATTGATGTAACAGATCTTTAAGAGGGTGAGTAACATGTCCCGTCCGCGGGGTTAAAAAGGGGAGTAGAGGAGACTGGAAGGTTGGGTGGGGGATTAACTTCAATTGTTGCCGATGCCCGCGTCAAACTGCCTTCACATTGGAGTAACTGAGTAGCATGTGAACCATCACTATTTATCCAGAGATCAATATGATATTGGGGCGGGTTTTTTTGCCAATTTTCACGACATCCACCGCACAAGTCCTCCATAACAAAATATTTCTGAAGATATGGAATATACACTTTGGTTCCTACGCTAAATTCATTTGGATCTGTGGCAAGGCTAATTGGGTCTGTGTATGTACCTGTTCCTCCCGCTGCATCATGAATTGTGATGGGGAAATACTTGTGTTGGTATGCTATATCGGCGCCGGGCGAACTGTTATCGGTCCATCCATAAAATGTGACTAGCATGGTTTTTGTATTTGACTGTGTTGCAGTCGAAGATGTAGGGAGAGCAAACGTTGCAATTAATGCTGGTTTTGTCAGTATAGGTATGGGAGTGGAAGTTGATTTCAGGGTTGGTAACGGAGAAAGAGCTGGTGTTTGAAAAACTGTTGGGGTCGGGGTCAAATGAATTCTGTGGTGGTGGCGGACTTTTGAGATACCAAGTGTTTGCGGCTCCTGTGATCCACTCATATAGTTACTAATAATGACACCGATAAGAACGCTATTCATCAATAGGTCAAGGACAATAAACCATCGTACCAGATCTCTTGTGGGCGCAATTCGTATCGAGCCGGGCATACGAAATTTCATGAACGTTTTATCTTAAGTCATCTCAACAATACGTGTCAAGCTCATCAATTAACCTATACCCACTTATATCAAGAGTAAATTTGACAAGATTTACTCGAAGATCGTTGATTATTGTCGACACTTCGACTGGCTCAGTGTCTCTACATTGAGATAGTTGAAGGGGACAGAGGACGAGAAGTTTATCCTGAGCTTGCCGAAGGAAGTCCTCTGTCCCCGACACATTTTCAGCCTCATTTTAATGAGTTATGAAATTTTATAATTTGTTATTTTTCAAGTAATTCTCTCTCATATCCCCATATACTCCAATTTATGACTTTCTCGAGAGTGGTTACTGATGCGCGACCGTTACATTATAGACAATGACTTCACCATAGTTGTTTTCGTTGCAGGTTAAAACACCTTCCTTACTACAATTTGACTGAGTGTAAGCACCTGTTTTGAAATAAGCGTCTGAATATTTTTTATTAAGCGTATACACGGGATTTTCGCTGTTGTTATAATAGACTTTGGTTAGGCCGCCTTCTGCCACGAACTTTACTGTAAATCTCTTTCCCAACGTGTAGTTAGAATCAAGTTTATATACATTCTTGCCGTTGACCTTCACATAGAGATTGGGATATTCGAGCCGGATAACAATAACGTCATCATCCTTATCATGAATTTGACCGGCAACGACATGCTTTTTCTTTTTAGGAACAGCAGTGATTGCAAGGTCTTGGAGCATAGTGTGTATACCCTCGGTTGAAGACCAGCTCGCCTTTTCTGTACCATTGTTTGTCATCTCTCGAAGCTCTGAACGGGGATAGCCTGACCCTTTTGTTGTTACACCATTTACTGCCGCTCTGAAGCGCACCCCATTGCCTTCCGGCATAACTACGAACCAAGGATCAATGCTAAAGGTAGCCAATTCCGGTTGTTTTATTTCTGTTGGATTTTCAGAAGGTCCAGTTGGAAGTGTTATTTTCCAATTGGTGAGACTTAGTACTTGTGAAGGGTAGGTTACTTGAGCGGGTTGCAGTGAAGATTCACTGTTAACAGTAGGATTTACATTAGCCACGGCAGTATGGGTCTTCGTAACCGTTTGCTTTTCCTTAAGTTTCGTTTGCTTTATCTGCATAGTGTTTGTTTTTGAGGAAACAGAGTAAACGGTGAGTACAAAAAATAGCAAAAGAAACACCTTTGCTATGAGCCACAAATGAGTTTGGTACATGTTCTGTAATTCTTTAAGGTGCTGTTTCATGTTGCTCCCTGCTAAATTAGTAGCAAGGACATGTTCTTTCCTGATCATTTATCATGTAGAGTATAGACTGGGATATAAGTTCTGTCAAACAATTACTTATAGATCGGCAAGATCTCCTTGCGGGATGATCTCCGTTTTGAAGATGAAATTTTGATGGCCGAGCTTCTGAGTAATATCTTTATTTACGTTAATGATAGTTCTGAGAAGCGACGCATCAATTCCTAGAGATTCCGCAAATTTGAGAAATGCTTGTGTATCTTTTGGCAAACATTTGCCCTTAAAGGGTCCTCTATTTCGAATACCATAGTTAGGATTCCACATCCCCTCAGAGCTTATTGCGGTGTACTTAAAAATTTTATCAGCGTCGACATTAATATGATTTGCAATGTCTCGCATTTCATTATAGTAGCTTATTTTTGCTGCGTTGAAAAGGTTATGTACATATTTTTGCATTTCTGCTTCACGAAGTTCACATCGGAATATTGGGCAATCAAACTTACCTTTATAGACTGAGTTAAGCAGGTCACCAGATTTTTTATCATATTCACCAATCAAAATTATCCAAGGATTAAGCGTATCATCGTAGGCTGTTTCTTCTCTCAGGTATTCGGGGTTCATGCAGGCGCCAAAGTCTCTTCCAACCTTACGACCAGAGTATTTTTCAACTGTTTTTATAACGAGATTTTCTGTTGTCCCCGGAGGTACAGTACTTTTTACAACGACAAGATGGTATCTTTCTGTTTTTGCTAATCGTTTTCCAAGATCAATGGATGCAAGCTCCATTGCCTCAAGATTTATTTTTCCATTTCTAGTTGGAGTAGGAACGGTGAGTATGGAGATGTCAAAGTCATATCCACCATCCATGAGATCCGTTTGTTGATATGCGGTGTATCCCTCGTCTCTAAGTTTTTCTATTTTGGATATGTTGCCCCCAAGAAAGGCAGTCTTATAACCTTTCGCAGCGAAGACTTTTCCTGTGGCTTGTCCAACGACTCCTGGGCCGATAATACAAATACTTTGTTTCGTCATTTGTCTAGGCAGTGCATCTTTAGATAGCGGTATGAATAGTCCTGAAAAGTTATTATATAGGGCTGAGTCAATAAAATCAAGCTCTACAGTTGTCCTTCATCTTCTGACTTATCACTTTTTGAAGTATTCACTACTCCCGCTATGTCCTTGCGGTTTTTATAGAAGTTGTTATAGCCCAACGTATTGTGGACCTGTGTAGCAACTTTTGTGTAGATGCCATATTTCAAACTTTGTTTAATTTGATTTTCTACCAATATATTGTTCGAAGCTTTATCTTTAAGATAAATTCCAACAGTGTTATTCAGTAGGGAATTTTTGCTGATTTCATTCGAATCTGACTTGACATACATACCGACGTTATTATGCTCAAGTGTATTATTGTGGATAAGATTATTATTTGCATTATCGTAGAAGTAAACCCCATATAGTTTGTTACCGGTAATATGATTGTTCTGTATCGTATTATTGTTGGAGGCTACATTTGCTCTAACTCCATTCCTATTGTTCGTTGTCCTATTGTTTCTTACGATATTATTGCTAGATCGCCATAAAGCTACGCCGCTCGTGTTACCAGTCAAAATATTATCTTCAATTATATTAAAGTCTGATTTTTCATGGAGCATAATGCCATGAAGCTTGTTATTATAGGAAACATTATTGCTGATCGTATTGTACATACACCGCTTGGAGAAAATGATACCATGAGAACCGTTGTCGTGCACGCGATTATTTTCTACCAGGAAACCATTAGAGTCATCATGGGGATCAAGACCATATTTAACATTGTTGTAAAACTCGTTTCCTAGCCAGGTCATACCAGTTGCTCCAAAGGTATATGCTCCAAAGTAGTTATGGTGGAATTTACTATTGACTACTGCGCCAGTAAGAAGAACTTTCTTGAGATTTTGGCGACTTAATTTCCATGAAACTCCATATGGTGAGACAACCATGTTAGGTTTAGGAGCAAAGCCAAGGTACCCAACTTCTGCGTTGTAAATGTCCATTCGTGCATTATCTTTTACCATAATAAAACTGCGTCCGTCTTCAAGCTCCTTATCATAGTCATTTTTTTCTTCATCCCACGAAGTTATTTTAACCCCATTAACCAAAATATCGCCATTTACTGAACGCAGTACCACAAATCTTTTTTTATTACTTTCTAATTTAAGCCACTCTACCTCACGTTTATCAAGTTCAAGCGTTACCCCATGATAAATAAAAATGGTTGCTTTTGCATACCACACTTTAGGTGCTACTTCTTCTAGATACTCCTTCCCGCCGTTGTTCCTGATGTCTCTTAACGTAACATGCTTTCCGCGTCCGGTAATAAGAAGTGTATTGGTCGCTTTATTGTACCGTACGACTAGAGGAACAGGGGACGGCTTGCGAAAACTGAAATTCTTTTGTTCGGTCAGCTGCATACCTTTCCCTGGTATTGTTAAAACAGTCCCAGGCGCTATCGAGTTTTGGTAAGGTAGCTTTGCAGAATTTGCGTAAAGGAGCTGATCCTCGCTAACTCCGAATTTCTTTGCAATTTCAGGTAAGGTCTCTTTACCTGTTACCTTATAGCGCTTTGTGAGAAGTTGTTTTCCATCAACCGTTGAGGTTCCTAAAACAACCTCGTTCGCTGAAGCTGTGGTGCTAAATGGCAGCGCAGCTGCTAACAGGTCTTCTTTTTGGGTGAGCGGGATGATGTATGTCTGCTGTTTGTACAGATAGACAAAATATGTTAAGAGCGTAATAACCCAAACTGTTGCAATATAAGCAGGAATAACTCTGAGAAACTTAAGTTGTGGTAGTCTGGATTTATCCCAGCGCGTTATCCAGCCCTGTGTATTTAATGTAAAAAATGCATAAATTTTTAAAATGCCGGTAAAAAACGAATACAGCACATACCCGGGAACGATAAAGATGTTATGGGGTTTAAGAGCAAGGTGAGGATACATTTTCACAGACCTGCTGATAAACCACCAACAAAGAATTACGAGTGCAGCTGTCCAGAGATGAAAGTAAACAGAGACAAAAAAATAAATGGGACTCAATATAACTACGAACGACTGGAGGAATTTATCAATTTGAAAAAAAAGAAGAGCTGGATGTCGAAGTGGCCACCCGTCCCGTATAGCGCCTAAGTCTGCCCGTAAGCTATTTCTTGTCCAACGAAGCCTTTGCTTCAAATATGCTCCCAGATTTCTCATCCCTGGAGTATACACATGAGAATTGCTCTGATACGCAACTTTCCACCCGGCTGCCAACACGAGATATGTTAACCGTTTATCGTCACCGCTAATAACAGGTTTTCCTAAGAACCTCTCATCAACTAAGTCAGGTATCATAGAAAGAATAACTTCTCGTCTGTAAAAGGCTGTTCTTCCCGACAGGCACACAACTGGACCTCCAAATGCTGCTAAAAACGGGTACTCATGTCTATACCGTAAATCGAGTTGTACATCAAAAACTTTCTGTGCAAACGTTTTCGGATGTAAAACACTTTGGTATGTAGCTACTCCTGCTACACGCCAATCATGAAAAGGGGGCAAGCCGTTTCTTATAACTCTTTCCTCCCAAATTGTATCGCTATCAACAAGTGCTACGATTTCACTTTTTGCCCTTAAAATTCCATCTGCTAGAGCTGGACGTTTGCCCGGCACCTCGGTAATTATAAGAACTGCCCCCGGAAAAGTCGTTTGAAATTCTTTAAAGACATTAATACACGCTTGATCTGTATAATCAATCACTGCAATTATTTCGGCTGGGTTATTATTCTTCCACGACTCGAGAGCATGTGTAAATACTTTTGGATTCTCATTATATACAGGGGTAACTATAGAAACGTCTGCGTAATACGCTTTTGTTTTCGGACGATAATGAAGCCCAACGATTTCCTTCATCATCCAGACTGACCATCGCCATATACCAATAATTCCTATTGGAAATAGAAACGTATACTGGTCGAGGTATAGTTGAAGATAAAAAGGCAATTCGTGAAAACCATGCAGAATATTTTCAATTACTGTATTCATTATAGATTATGTACGTACCGGTGTTTGCGGGTAATAACAATCAGTATAAAGATTATGATATTCAAATGTAAAAAATATTTACACGAAAACTCGTTTGATGAGCATGTGCCGTTAATTTTTAAAAAGAGTATGTACGTTGCGATAGGGATAATAATAGAGGCTATTTTTTTAAGGGCAGAGAGTTTGTTAGCAAAATAGAAATAAAGTAATAATAAGAGCGCTTCTCCTATTAACAGTTGCCAACTGATGCAGGAGGTTGTACATCCTTGCGATTTATTACTAGGTGTAACTGCTTGAGCAACTATCTTTTTTTGCGTTTGAGCAGATGTACTGGAACCCAAAACTGGTTTGTAAATAGAGAGATTAGGCCCCTGTGAAATAATTTTAGTTTTTTTCGTCCCAGGTACTGCAGAAAGCTTGTTGGAAAACTTACCCGGTTTACAACCATTTACACCGCGGACCCTAAAGTAGTATCTTACTCCCTTTTTTAGATTATTAACAGTAAAAGAGGTAGTTCCTTTTCCGCCAATATCAGGACTTCCATACTCGATTACGTTTGGAGATGTACCATATGCAACTAAGTAGTGAGTTACCGGGTCCTGCGCCTCTATCCATGTTAATGTGACAGCACTTTCCTGAGTCTTAGCAAGTGTAAGTATGGGTGCGCTGCTGGGTTTCTGATCAGTACAATGAGTAGCGTTAACCCGAGTCAGCGTATGAGGTAAAAGGAAAAAAAAGCAGTAAAGTAAAATAAATACAAGGAAAAAAAAAATTCTTCATCGTCTTATAGTCGCAATATTGTAACATATACTATATAAAATATCTCCAGGGATTGTAAGAAGATTGCAGGAAAACAGGGAAATTATCCAAGGTAGTTTTTTACCATCTCAACAGTTTCATCAACTGGAACACGGGTTTTTGGTATATAGCTTATAATACCAAGAGCCTTGCATTTCTTAAATGTATCTTGATCTTCAATAGTTGATATAACAATTACTTGCATATCACATAATTCGTAGTCTTTTCGTAAATCAGAGAGTGTATCTATGCCCCCTTTGACAGGCATTATCAAATCCAGAAGTAAAAGATCGGCTTTTCTTTGACGAAGCTTCTTAAGCGCCTCAATGCCATCTTCTGTTACTTCAACCTCAAAACCTTCATAAGTAAGTTTTTCTTTTAAAACTGATGAGTAAAACTTATCATCTTCTGCGATAAGAATATATTTTTTTGTCCGGGAGGATACCATAGAGCAACTTTTACACTACAGTAAATAAATATAACTTTCAAGTACATGAGAGTTGTGATGTGTTATCCTTTGTATATTGGAGGCTCGATCCCAAAAGTTCTAAGGGAATAATCAAGTAGCTCTTTCATTTCACCACGTCTGTTTTCGCTGTTGAGAATTATTCCTATCATTTTGTGGTTTGCATATTCTATATATGTAACAAGACATAGACCCGCCTCAGGTGTATAACCTGTCTTGACGCCCTTGACTCCCTCATATGTTGTTAAAAGATTAGTCTCATTTCCCAAAAAATAAGCTTTATGAGTCGATGTCTCGGGAATAGTATGTGTGGGAGAGGAAACAACCTCCTTAAAAAGTGGATACTTTTCCATTGCATATTTGGTTATCACCAAAAGATCATAGACAGTTGTATATTGCGTACCGTCTCCTTGGAGACCTGAAGGATTGTCAAAATGCGTATCTGTTAAGCCTAATGATTTTGCCTTATCATTCATCGCTTGTATGAAACCCTTCCGTCCCAAAGGAGAATTATTTGCAAGTACTTCCGCTGCGTCATTGCCTGATGGAAGCATTAGTCCATAAAGCAAATCCTCAAGTGTTAACGACTCACCGGCAGACAACCCCATACTATCTTCTCCCACCAAATTTTCCTCACTGACAATATATGTATCTTCGCTCTTTTTATTTTCTAAACTTATAATAGCTGTCATGATCTTTGTTAAAGACGCCATAGGAAGGTGCTCCTTTGGATTCTTCTCAAAAATAGTTTTATTTGTGGTCAAGTCATAAATTACAGCTGATTTGGCAGTGAGTTCCGATACATTGAATCCATTCCCATGTGTCTGTTCAATTGCGGGGAACCAAAGGTCCAAAAGTCTTACCTGCTTGTTTTTACTCAAAGTTAAAAAATCAGGTAATGGGGAGACCGAGTAAGAATCTTCTCGAGCGTCTGTCGCGAAATAATACCAAAAAACACCTGTGAATACCAGAGCAGTTGTTGTAATAATTCCAAGATTAGTTAAAAACCTCTTTATCATTTTATAAAGAAATTTTGGGATGAGTTTCTATGGTATAATTTTGAAACGAGATTTACAAGAGGTTAACTTCATGAGTAATTAACATGCCTACAAACAATGCAAATACGATGAGATTATCTTGTCTCTGCTTTAATTTATTGGGCGCCCCGTTTATCGCTCCACGCACTAGCCTTAGATTTAAAAAAATTGCTGAAATAATAGAATCGTCACAAGTGAATATTGTTTGTCTTCAAGAAGTGATGACCTACTATCATTTATTTTTATTAAAGCGCCATCTGCCATCTTACACAAATGTTTTGTATAAAAAATTTTTCTACGGACCAAAAGGAGGACTTGTTATTTTTTCCAAAATTCCTTTAGAAAAGGTAGCGTATAAAACGTATTCCAAGCTTGGAAATTTCAAAAATAAATCAATATACTCAAAGTTCGTAAGGAATGGTGTACTGCTTTGTAAAGTAAAAAATATGCCGCTTTTTATTCTTAATACGCAAGTTATTACCGATTTTGAATTTGACTGGTCATCCCAAAACCGTTTCTATCAATCTGTGAGTTCACAAGTCGACGAAGCTGCAAAAATTATTAACAATCTGTCAGAAAAAGGCCATGCTGTATTGGCAGCGGGAGATTTTAATATAGCAAAGGGTGCAAAACTATATCTTGATTTTTTAAACAATTCAAAAGCAGTTGACCTCTTTGGTCATTATTCACATCCGACCTATTACCGAGATCGGTTGAACTATCTCTTCAAAGGCAAAAAGTCTGACCGAATTGATTTTATTTTTTTAAAAAATAACAAGAGGAAAATTGACGTGATTTCAACATCTCATATTCTTGATAAAGAGGTACGGCTTCCTAATGGATCAGAAAGTTTCCTCTCTGACCATATCGGTCTAAAAGTAGATCTTTCTTGTCATTTCGGTTAAGATTTTTTCCCTATTTTCCAACTTTCTTGTTAATTCATATTCTTTGATATAGTTTAATTCTTATTGTCACAATTGACAAAACTCGACTGTTATTTTAATCTAGTTTATAAGAGATTTTGAGTGCTGACCGCGAAACGGAAGCATAATAATACCAGCGCATTTCTGCCCAAAGACCTGGTCGTAAACTCTTAATTCCTAATATTTTTTAGATCGATTCTTGTGATTTTGTAATGGAGAAATAAATTGTATGTATTTCTGCCCAACATATAATTACGTAGGCAAACCAAGTGTATCTCTTGAGTTCTGGTTTTGGAGGACTCAAGAGATTTTTTGTTAGAGAGGGGGTGAAGAAAATGATAAAACGAATACTTTTGAGTTTATTAATAATTACAGCAGTTGGAGCAAGCGCAGTTGGAGCAACAAAAGCTCTCCTTTCAGATTCTGTTACCCTTACTGCTAACACATTTAGCACAGGAACCGTAGATCTTAAAATCGCAACTGGAAAAAACGGAGGCACGTTTCAAGACACTCAAGTAGGTTTCACTGAAACAGACATATTTCCGGGACAAACAAGAACAAACTTTTTCAGACTAAGAAATGTAGGCAGCGGCAGCCCTGATTTATTAATCATAGCTCAAGCTGCAAATGTAAGTGGAGGAATTGCGGCTAGTGATGTTACTATCACCATTACACCTGTAAATAGTTCAGATGTACCAGTGGGTTCAGCAGTTTCGCACACATTAGATAGCTGGCTTTCGACACCTGATAGTTTGAGTCCTCCAAATATTAGTGCTAACACTACTCAGAGATATAAGATGAATGTAACTATCTCATCAAGTGTCACAACTGCTAGTGCATCATCTATTTTTGATTTTGTATTTACAGGAACTCAAGTTCCGTAACGATAGGGTAATTTATGGCAGGCTGGGTTTTACGAAGTGCAAAACTCAGTTGAAAGATCTGCCCCTAACCCTCTCCTTATATAGGAAGGGTTAGGGGAAAGGTTAGAAGAAGTGCGTATGAAAAAAATTATTAAGAGTTTTGCAATTATTTTAGTTGTTATCTTTGGTTCATTTATCTTCCTTCTTTCAACTCATATTGGCGGATGGAGAGCATTTGTCGTCATGTCCCCGTCAATGGAGCCGGCAATCTCGACAGGTTCACTTGTTATTACCCATCAGATAAATCCCAAGAGTCTTAAAGCCAGTGACGTAATCACATTTATCCGTCCGGACAAAACAAGAGAATTTATTACCCATCGTATCAAAAATATTACGCAAAACGGGGCAATCACAATTATCAAAACGAAGGGAGATAAGAATAAGTCACAAGACAATTGGGTATTGGCGGGAGGTGGGGTCGTCGGAAAAGTCATATATACAATTCCGCAGTTGGGCTATCTTCTGTCCCTAAGTAAAACGAAGCTTGGAATTGTACTACTCATCATAATCCCGGCAATATTTATTATATTTGACGAGTTCAACACTATATTTACTCTCGTTAAAGACTTTCGAAAGAAAAAGTTTGATGTCTCGCAGGCCGCTGTGATCATATTGTTTTTTTCAGGCCTTGTTTTTTTCACTCCTCAACCAACACATGCACTTCTCTCAGATTCTGTATCTTTAACCGGAAACACTTTTACGGTTATAAAACCCATCAGCAAAAAAACTTGCGGTGGAAATACCGCAATAAATATAACAAATAATGGAGCCGGGTCATCAAACAATGTAAATATTTCTTCAGATTGTTCAACAAATATAAATCAAACCAATTCCTCAACGATAACTACAACAGTTCTATCCGATGTATCAACCGGTGGAAATAAAACGACTGACTCTACAGGTAATTCAACCATTACAACAAGTGAGAGTATTTCAAATATTTCTGTAACGACAAACAGCGCATCTAATTCAGTTGAGTTGATTCCAATATTACAGGCATTATAAAGTAGTTGAGATTTGAAACTTATTTATGAAACATATAAAGAAAGGAGGCTTGCCTCTCCGTAGCCTGGGAAGCAAGCCACTCAAAAAGATAAAACTTTAGAAACGAAACCCCACTCCGCGCAAGGCTACGCGGGGCGAAGGGAGGTGATAAGAATGAATAAATTTAATGCAAAACTTGGGGCTGCAGTTGCAATGGCTACCTTTATGGCAAGTGTTTTGGCACCGGCAGGAATAGCCGATACAAATGTGACAGTATCGGGTAATGGTGCCAACTCAACCAATGATGTTAATGTTACCGATACCAGCAACACAACTGTTAACCAAACCAACAATACTACAATTAATTTAACAGCAAATGTATCAGCAGATACCGGTAACAATTCCGCTAGTAATAATACGAACGGTAGCGTGAACATCACAACAGGTGATGCTACATCTACTCTAAATGTTAGTATAGGTGGATCGTCAAATTCGGCAAATGTTACTGATTGTGGCTGTAATTCAAATACTACAGTTAATGTAGCATCGAACGGTGCCGATACTCTTAACACGGTTACTGTGAAACATCATCGTACTAAAACTGTTAAACAAACTAACAATTCAGTTATAAATGGTACTTTGCATGTTAGATCCAGAACCGGAAATAATACTGCAAACGGTAATACCGGAGGCGGAGTTGGCATTGGCACGGGCAATGCCACGTCCAACGTAACAGTCAATGTGACCGGTTCATCAAACTCTTCTCCCTAATTGAGGAGTGTTTTACGAAAAAGCCTTGCCCTAGGACTTGTCTTAGCAGGGCTTTTTCTATTCTTACATTCTTATTAACTCCTTCTTTCTTACCACTTACTCCAAAAATGTACAAAGATAGTCCTAGAAAAGAAGGGGGGTGACCAAATGAACAAAATTGTATATAAAATTAGCTCAGGTATTGCAGCTGCATCGCTCTTTGCTTTATCCATGGCGCCAAGCGCATTTGCGAGCTCAATTATTATCTCAGGAAACGGAGCGTTTTCAGATAATGATGTGCATGTAAGAAATACTAATTCAACTCGCATTACTCAGTCAAATAACTCACGAATAAGCAATAATGTTTCTGTCAGACAGAATACCGGTGGTAATAATGCAAGTTTTAACACAGGAGGAGATACAACCATTAACACGGGTAACGCGTCTTCTGATGTATCTATTGTGAATAAAGCGGGTGTAAACATAGCACACGTTGATGGATGCGGTTGCCGAGAAAATTCTCATGACATTGAAATTTCGGGAAACGGAGCATTTTCAGATAACACTGTCCACGTGAGGGACTCTAACAGATTTACTGTTCGTCAGAATAACAATTCAACAATCAGGAATTTTGTACGGGTCAGACAAAATACCGGACACAACGATTCGAGCTTCAATACAGACGGTGACACAGTCATCTGGACAGGTGATTCGTGGTCTCGAGTGAGAATTGTTAATAAAAGTGGATTAAATGTCTTACATTAATTAGGTGCAGTGTAGGATAAAAAATAAAAGCCCTGCCGGAGTTAACCTCTAAGCGGGGCTTTTAGCTTCCGGAATTTTCTTTGGATGTTGCTGTCAAATTCTCTTTAAGGATAGCGACCACGACAAAGCGTTTAGAATCCAAAAAACCAGTACAGGTATAGAGGGTAATTCGTTTATCTTTGGATGATGCAAGGATACTTGACTCTGAGGGAGAAACAGTCGAGGTGTACTCAATCTCAAATGTTTTGCGAGATTTATCCGCAAACTCCACCTCTACAGTTTCCCCGGGTCTTGCATTTACTAAATTTCCGAATAAACTTGTCCAGTTATGTGCATAGATAACACTATTTCCATCATTTCCCGGAATAGGACTTGACACAAGAAAAGACGCTCCATTAGAAGTCGTCTCCCACTTACTATCTGTCACTTTTGCGGGAATGACGGGAAGATCGATATTAAGATCTTTGACTAGAATTCTTCTTGGGAGTTCTTTTGCGTCTTTTGAATCTTCGTTTGTGTAATGATAGTTGTTAAAAGACAACCGATTTGGGTCATTCCTCAGCCAAATGTGATATGCACCAAGTGCAAAACAAGAGAGACCGAACAGTATAAGCAGATATGAAAACGTTTTCATGGAACTATTTACTGAATTTTTTCAGTACCATCCCAACGATAAGGGATGCAGCTCCTGTGAGAAGTAATCCGTAGACAAAGACTGCGTTTCCTGTTGATGCAAGGCTAACAAAGGATTGATGTGTTGGGGTTGTTGTAGGTGTAGGTTGCGATGTTTCTGTTGGAGTTACACCGGCTGACGGAGTAGGGGTAGGAGTTTCTGAAATTGATGGTGTTGGAGTAGGTGTATATGAAGGAGTTACATTTTTACATGAGTAATCGCTGTTTTTTGCTAAATATGCTACATCTTTAAGACCCCATGGAGATCCGGTTACGATATAGAGCCATCCTTGACTTTTAAGAGCATTCACATCGGACTCGGTAAGTCCTGACGTTTTAAGCCAGTTTGTCTGTACTCCCTGTCCATTGTCCGGACAAAGACATTGTGTAAGGGCGTTACTTGATACCTGGTAGACAGAATCAGAACCTTCATATCTGTCGGTTCTGCCTGCAACACCGTGAACTCCGCTTGAGTATTGTCTGACCAGTGAGCCTTGGGGGTTAAGACATGAGCCAAAATCCGGGACGTTTACCGCGTAAACCGGCTTGACTGCCGTAAGTAAGAAAGGCAATGTGAATAGAATTGAAACTATTGATTTTTTATACATAAGTTATATATCCAATAGTAAAACTTATGGGAGTATATCATAGATGAGTTTAGTTGTCAATAGTATATTACTATACGCCTAATATAGCTTTATTTAGAGGAAAAATTTGGAGAAATAAGATGTTTAATAACATTTACTATGTTGTTATCTCCTTTCTCGAGGATAATTGTAATAAGCTTGAATGGAGATTCTATTTTTAAGCTTTTAACTTGGTACCAATTGGCAGAAACAGTCATCTGTTGTCCTTCTGAGAGGTAAGGAAGGTGAAACAAGCCATCTGAGCCTGTATACGTCTCATAGTCGTCTACAACGACTACAGCGTGTGCTATAGGGTTTCCTTGGACATCGATGACCTTACCATTTACAACTTTGCCTGAATAGAACGCAGTTATGGCAGAAACGGCCGGCTTTGGAAGACCATTTTCATGCCAGAGGCTTGTTGATCCACCACTACCAACCCAATAATTTACCCCCCCTACCTCAGGGATCTTTACGAGCTCCTCAAGGGTATCCTGAATCCATTGTCTTTGGTCTCCCTCTGACATTTTTCCATGAATATCGGGAATCGGGGCTCCAAATTCACCTAAAACAATTCTTCCACTACTTCTCTGCGCAAGAGCCTTGACATCGAAAACCAAAGTCTTAGGACTTGCAACATAATGATCTATTACAACGATGCCGTCTAGGGCTTGTGTCGTATCACGATCCATAAGTGTTGAGGCAAGATTGCCATTCATAGAATAATAATTTGCCTTGACACTTTTATGAATTTTTCCAAAAGCATCTTTTGTGACACCATATTCATTGAGTAAAAATTTTCGATACGCTTGCACCTCTGACTTATTACCAAGATTTGGCTTTGCTCCGTTCTCGCATTCGGGACAAGAGGTGAATATATCCCCATTTTCAAAAAGATCTTTATTCTCGAGAATAAATTGTTTTGTTTTTGCAGTGTGTGTTTCTTTGTCGATTTTTTCATATCCAAACCACTGCTCCCATCCTGACCAATTACCCCGAAACCAAACATGAAGCTTGTGTTTTCTTGCGGCTTTAACCCATCGGTGTAAAATTGGAAGAAATTCGCTGTCATACGGAGTCGCTATTGCGACATGAGTTGCACCTGTCTCAGCAATATTGGCAATTTGTTGATCAATGACTTTATCAAATGCCTTATCGTGAAGCTTCTCACGTGCCAAGTCTCGCGAATATTTCATCGTGTCGATAGATTGAAAGCTCCATTGTTGACTCTTGGGAATTTTTGAATGCGGACGGGTGAGGATAAATATAACTACAAGAGCAAAAATGATAGCTAAAAAAAGTAATTTTTTCATTGTAAGCACAGTGTATTATACCATTGAAGCTCTTCTATTTATTGTTCGCAATAATAGGCTTTGTCTCAAGCCTTGAGAGGTATTGTGGCTTTAATTCATAAATGTCGGCAAAGGGGAAATTATGAACAAGTTTGTAATCTTCTTTAAATACGGGATTGTACTGAAGAATTTTATATGTATTATCATTGGTGTCATGTGTTCTAAGGATTATCCATCTTGCCCATCTATCAGGATGAGCAGTTGCCAAATCCCAATATAACCCGGTTCCTTCATGTATAAACCGATTCATAGGTAGATCGGAGGAAAAAATGATTGCATCATGAGAAGCAACAGAAATGAGAACAAATCCGTCTTTATCTTTTGCATGTTGCTTAAGCCATCCACTGACTTCTTTTACGTTTTTTCCACTGGAACCGACTCTCGCGTCGTCGACTGTTACCGCGTCGCTATTGACAATTGCGAAAAATGAAACGAATAGCAGCAGTCCAATCAAAGCAAATCGGACAGGCTTCAGGCGATGAATAAGGTATCCAATAAACACCGCAATTGAAGGAATCATCATAAGACCGTATCGGACATTAAACCATGAATTTCCCGATATTCCTTGAATGAAAAGAACCGAATGCCCCATATAAAGAGCAATCACGTTAAAAAGAAACGGCGCAAAAAGCGCTAATGTTGCAGTACGGACACTTTGTTCAATCTTCTCATCAAACCAAAGCATTCCTGCACCGAGACCACCAAGTAGAACTGTGTAGAAACCGGAGTTATATACAACAGCGTAAAAATATGTCTTCATTGAAAGATACAGATTTCTCTTGGTCACGAGGACTCCCGCATGCTCAAGCTGGTTTTGTTGTGTACTTGCCGAATAAGGACCAAATGCGAAATACAAAACGTCTTTAAAAATCATTTGATTCCACAAGAGCCAGAGAAATATACCAAAACCCGCCATTGTACAAAAGAGGATAATAACTCCCTCGGCGGTTTTATACCCGTGCCTTCTGATTGTATGAAACAGTATTAATCCTACAGCAAATAGAAATAAGAACCATCCATCATATCGAATCAGCGTTGAAAGCATAATCCAAAACGCCGACTTTATCAGGCGAAGCATATCTTCATCCCTATGCCACATCATTAATTCATAGACTCCGGCAGTCATTGTGCCAAGGAGCAGAAGCTCGGTCATCGCGGTTGACTGCATATATAAAATATTCATATTTAAAGCAAATACAAGTACACCGGTAATTCTTCCTATCATTCCGACACCAAGCCGCTTTAGGAATAAATAGATCAGGGCACCTGTCGCAAGGAAGGATACCATTGATTGTATTGCCCCGGACAAGCCGGAATGCCACATAAAATCATTCCAGACGGTGACTGTCATTAGAAGATGGGGAAGAGGAAGCCAGACCGATCCTAGCTGTGCAAACCCCGGTTTCAGGTTTTCTACAACTCGCCTCCCGATATCCAAATGAGACCTCGCATCGTTGTAAGCGACACCCAAACCATTAGAGTAGTAATACAAAAAGCTGGTAATAGAAAGAAGCGCCAGAAAGTAAATAGTAAGTATGAGACCTCTTCTCTCGAAAAAATTTCGCATTTTCACAAGAGACAAATCTGTTATGGAAAATGTCATGGTCAAATTTTTGAGATTAAAGTGCATAATTTTCTCCTTTCGCAGATTCTTTATAGTAGAGAACAAGAAATGCTGAGACAATAATTATAAAGAGCGTTATATACGTATAGTAATTCCATGCTGATATATAGTTTTGTGCGTAAGTTTGATAAACGTACGACTTTGATTTTCCGTCATTGAGCTGGTTAAGATTTCTTATAAACGTATATTCTTCTTTGACGTGGGATACTTTCTCAAGTGCATCCGCCTCCACTTTAGGAGGATTACGATTGGATGTAATAGCACCCATGGTGTTTACGCCGACGGAGTAACTAAATATTATAAAGAAGAGAAGCAAAAATACATTATATTTATTCAAGTAGGAAAGAGCTATTGCTATATAGATAGAGAGTAGGGCATATGCTGGTATTAAATATCGAGCTCCAAAAGCCCAACCACCATATGGGTCATCCCACATAGCGTAGAGAAGAATGTTAATTCCCAAAATTGCAACAAAGAGAGAAATATATTTATTCTGTTTGTTTATCGCTAGAATTAAGCCCAGAATCCCAAAAAGCATAATTGGTGTATAGACAAGTAATCCGCGGTCTGTACTCAGAAAGAGGACTTGAAACCCAGTCATTAAATTTCTATTTTGAAAAAAACCTAAAGCCGATTTTTTAGGAATTTGCAATGAGGGGTTTATTTTTGCCCTTGCCTTCACAATATCAGACTCAAATACAGCTTTGCCTTTTGCATTAACCTCAATAACTCTTTCCAAGGTTCCCGAAAGCTGATAAGGATTTCCATAGGACGTTTTGTTAAACCAGAAGAAAAATAAGAGTGGAATAACTACGCTGAAAATTGCGATAACTCTCAGTACTGGGATGTTAATATCAATTGCGCCTTTTCTCCGCTCTAAAACTATGGTTTTACCTAATGCAAATATTCCAATAGGAGCCATTAAGAAAAAGTTTGGGTAGTCAACGACAATGGAAAATGCACAAAGTATCCAGACAGCTATGAGAGACCAAACGCCATTAAACCGCAGTAACAAATAAATACTAAAAAGTATTAAGAAAGTCGAGATATGATGCTGATACAACGTGACTGCATAGCTGAAGGCAGGAGACGCGAAAATAAACGCGAGGGATGCTATTGTTCCGGCAAGGGGGTGGGCACCGAGTCTTATAGCTATGGCACGTATTAAGTACACGTTAAGAATCGCAAAGAATGCAATGACGGCAAAACTTCCAACCTGGGCAAGTCCGAAATGCTTTCCGAGCATATATCCGGGAAGAGCCAAAAATGATACACCGGGCGCAAAAAGTGAAACGTATTTTCCTGCTGTAAAAGCAACGTCCGGCGCGGCAAACTGAGCAAGCGCATCGGTAAATACGAAGCTATGATTTTCTGCCATCGAGTAGAGAAGCGCATACCTTCCTCTTTCGGGAGACAATTCTAACGGTCCACCATCTTTCCAGGAAAGAGTATTTAAGTCGGCATCGGTAGGATTGCCGGGAATTCCTCTTATTGAAAGCGCTAAAATACTTATACAAAAGGTAGCAAACAAGATATGTCCGATAACCTTTAAGTATCTTTGAGAAAATGATTGTTCTTGTGCGCGTTTAGATTTTTTTCCTCGCATGAAGACTATTCCTCTTTTAATTACAGATTTCATAAATACCTCCCAACAAACGTCTGTTTAACAAGTCTACGCATGCTGACAACAGACGGTGAAAATGCAGCTTTGAATTCAGTTAAGCTATGCGTCTTGTCAATACCAATCCGAGGTAGCGTGTAGGGATTTATTCCACTTGTCATGAATCCATCATCCATAGTCAGCCCCAAGATGTATTTAGCTTTCTTTAGTGACTGCAAAACTGCGAGTGAATACTTGCCACGAGGATATGCGAAATAGTCAATTGCCACATCCAAGTCTCTTTCTAATGTTTTTTTAGCAGTTACTACCTCTCTCTCAATCTGCTTTGAAGATAGCTTCTGAAGATTTGAATGAGTCGCACTGTGACAGCCGATTTCCCATCCTGCGTCAATTAGGGTAAAAATGTCGTTTTTTGTAAGAAACGGCCGTTTTGTACCGAGTTCTCTCAAATTTGCTTTTTTTGTATCGGAAAGTAGAAAAACTGCGGGCTTGATTTTATGCTCCGTTAAGTACTCTTTCACATGTAGGATATCTTGATATCCGTCATCGAATGTAAGAACAACTGAAGGTTGTGTGATTTTTCGCGTTCCTTTTATGTATTCACTCAGCTCCTTGAGGCTAATAAATGTATAGTGGCTCTTTAGGTATTCTATTTGTCTTTTAAATACATGAGGGCTTATACCGAATCTCCATGAATCATCAGAAATGCTGTGATAACACAAAATAAATACCATATTTTCTTTTTTTAGAAGCGTATGGTCGATTTGATTGAGTAATGAATACATACCAAAACGAGCACTGAAAAATGTCTTCCCAGATATTTTTTTGATTAAATGTTTTATGTTCATATGATTTCTTTCATGAGATTATACAGATTTTCCTGTAAAATTGCAAACTATAAGACGTAATTTTAACTCCTTGCAAAACTTTTCTGCAGATCTTCCCAGTGTAAGTTTTTGACGCTCAATGGATTTTTGCCGATTGACTGAAGAAGAGATGTACATTTTGTGTCGTATGTTATGCCCAAAAAATCTATGTTATTTCGATAGGTGAACAATGTTGTGTGAAACCGCATTGTAACCACAAAATCCATCAATTTCAAAGAAGAAAAGAATTTTTGCGGATGCCAATCAGTTGGTATAAAATTAAATTTGGCTTTTTTTCCAAGCTTTTTTTTAAGTATCTCATGCAGTTTATGTCCAAATTTTTCATCATTTATGTATGACGGATTGTAGTCTGAAGAGTAAAACCAAAAATCTGCTATAGGATAGTTGTTTTCAATAAATGTAGAAATTTGATTCAAAAGATGTTTTTCTTCTTTTTTTGAGTCCGGTTTTACGAGGGAAATTGCTACATTTATTTTATTATTTTTGTAGTACTTTTTAAAATATTTATCCTCTCGAACTTTTTCAGCCGGTAATATCTTCATAGAATAGCTGTTGTCCTTATATAACCTTGCATTGATGTTTTTGCTTTTAAGATAGTCATACGAATGGTAATCGCGAACTGTAGTCATTTGGGAATTGCGAAGCATTGACGTCGTGATGCGTTTAATAAATGGATGAGCATTACTATATACTCCAAGCCCAAGAGCATATATCTTTTTCTTATAAATTCGGGGAGCTTGAAAACAAATTACCAACATATAGAGCTGGTAAGCTAACCCAAATAATCCGCGTTCAAACTTATTGATGATCCCGCCTCCACCGACAATTACAAAATCTGAATTTTGTACCTCAGCCACAACTCTTTGAAGTGAATATAATGATACCGCCTCAACTCCATGAATTCTTTTAACCTCGTTTGGAAATCTGGCCGCAACAACTACTGTCAAGCCGGGAACCTTTTTTAATTCTTCCAATTCCCCGGCAAGAATTGCTTCATCACCGTAATTCATTGCTCCAAAATTACCTATTATCAAGCATCGCATCTTTTTTTTGGCATTATTTTTCAAAATTTCCTCTGAGAAATGAAAAATGGGCAATTTTTTGTATTTATCGTGGCTCATGAGATCCTCCTTTTGTTGACACTGCAATATTCCACGTACTGATTAGCTCTTGTTCTTTTTTGAGACGTGTAAGAATATTTATTCCGATGTATGACAATAAATGAATTGGCCTCAAAAATAAGTACTTTATCGTTTTGATAAAAGTAAGGGTGAAAGGTATTTGATACTCTCTTTTTAAATCCGAATGGAAATAATGTTTTAACTCCATTTGTGAATTTTGATATCGAGAGGATTGCTTGAGATGGTCACTAAATGTAGCTGGGGATTTATAAAATACCTTGATATCTGAGAGATATCTTGTTGTAAAGCCTTTTGTTACTGCTGAAAAGTATAAATACGCATCATTGTTAACAAGACCGGGAACGATTCGGACCGATTTTGCAAATTTTCTATCAAGACCCAGAAAACAGCCTTTAAATGACAAATAATTATTACCTTTGTGCCAATTTGCTGCAATTTCTTTCATGATTAACACTCCACACTCCAAAACGTTTTCAAAGAATTTATCTGAAGGATATGGAATAGCATTTACGCCTACAAGACCGTCTCTTTTGAAGTCACTGTTTTTTATGATTTTAGAAAAAAGAAGGTTATCATTGATGACAATATCCGCATCCATCAAAAATAAGACATCGCCTTTAAATATCGTAAATATTTGCTTTAGACGTTCGGATTTCCCAAGCCTCATTCCATCACGGAAAACTTTTATCCGCTCATCCTCAACAAGCATTGCTTGCTGTACTGTGTTATCTGTACTGCCATCAGAGATAACAATAATATCCGTAATATGAAAACCTGCTTCTTCCTGTCTTAGAAGTGACTCAAGAAGGTTTTTTATATTTGCCCCTTCATTGTAAGCCGGTATTCCGATTGATATATTTGTTATATTTTTCATAGTGTGATCACTGTTGCTTATTAATAGTTGGTACAAAAATATCTCTGAATGTTGGTCTATAAAGACGTTCGCGCAGGCTCTTGCCAATAATCATGTAAAAATGCTCAGCGCTTCTATCCCAATTGAAATTCTTTGACCACAAAACTGCATTTTGTGAAAGGTTATTTCGAAATACCTTATCTTCAACTAAAGTGCTCATTGCTCTTGACAGTTGTCCGACGTTCGAAGGCGTAACAAGAATCCCTGTTCTGCCATCAAGAACCGAGTCCCGAAGCCCATTTACTTTCGATGCGATAACCGGAGTGCCGGAAGCGTTTGCTTCGATAACGGTTATTCCCCACCCCTCTACTTTAGAGGGCTGAGTAACTACCCAACTTTCTGAAAGCAATTTTGCTTTTTGCCCCTCGGTAACTTTACCTAAAAACTTCACATTCTCCCCGATATTTAACTCGGAAACAAGATTTCTTAATTTTGGATAGCTTTCTCCCGATCCCGCAATTAAAAATCTTGCGTCAGTGTAGTTCTTCAAAACTGATGCAAATGCTTTAATTGCTATATCGATGTTTTTATATTCTTTAAGCCGTCCTATGTAGAGAAATGATGGATATTCGGTCTTTTTGTAAAAGCCGGGTTGTAATTGTGAAACTCCATTGTGAATAATTTCGATATTTTCAGGGCGTGTAAATCCTAACTTTACTATTTCTTTTCGTGACGACTCGGATACGGTAACAATCATCTTGTTTCTGTAAACGAGAGGCATTAACTTTCCTTCAAGTATCCCTGCTACGAAGTTTAGTGGGAAGCGTAAAAATGTACGGAAAACTTCTTGGTGAACGTGATGAATTAATAGTATTGTTGATTTTCTTGTATATAAAGGCGCAAAAAACGGGATACCATTCTCGCAGTCAATTATGACATCGTATTTCCCTCGCAGTTTTAACAGATAGTAAAAGAATGCGAATAAATAGACAGTGTATGTACCGCCTCTTCGGATAATTTTAACACCGTCGATTTTCTCCTGAGGCAGATTTTTGTTGTCATTCCCGCAAAATACGGTAACTTTATTTCCTTCTTTTACCCATCTTTTACTCAACTCGTGAATATAGACTTCAGCTCCACCGGAATAGACATGTTTTGTATCTCTCCAATTAAAGATGAGAATACTCATTCTTTTCTCATGCCATGCTTTTTTAGGAGAGGAGTCGCTAAAAAGCGCAAAGAGGCTTTTTGTATTGTTTTCAATGACTTTTATCAGCTCAGAATCTATCTGCAAAAGAATCATACTCATTAAATCAACTGTTCCAAGGTATGAAAGTATTCTTATAAAACTTTGGATTGACTCATGATGCTGGCTAATTAACACTGCTTGAAAAGTGCTTATTAAAAGAGATGTTAAAAGAAAGGTATAACTTTTTGCATACTTTAAATGAAATAAAACAAATATGTTCGCAACAGCAAAACACATAAAGGCAAAAGTATAAAACGGCAAGTAGGGTGCAATTTCTGAAAACTTGTCACCCAAAAGTATAGAAATCGTATGAGATCCCTCAATTCCAAAGCTTATAAAACCAATCCATCCAAACAGAAAAGTGAAAAAGACGAGATTGTATAATTTAGAAGCGGGTTTTTTATTTTTTAGAAACGCTGAAACAATGAAATAGGCTCCAAGCTGGCTACCTATAAAGAGCGTTTTTCCAATGAGCGAAAGAAAAACATAATTTGTTGATTCTGATGCTGGCAAGTATCTGAGAGCAAGAACGACATCCAATAACAGCAAATTAAGGAATAAAATCGCTTGTAAGAGATTAACGCTGAGCTTTTTCGAAATGAAGACTGTCCTTGGAGCAACCGTGCCTCTTTGAAATATCTTGCTAATACTCCTCACAAAGTTTATCGGAAGTTTATACAAAAATACAAAAGGCATTGTAAGATAATCAAATCCATCTGTTATAAGACCTGAAAAGCGAGAGCTTGCACCAGCCTGTGATGGTGAAAACGTATCAAGAGCTGTTGATGCAAGAATTCCCCCTCGCGTAGTTTGGGCGAAATGAGTCCTCATAGCAGGACTGAACGCAGGCTGAACAACAGGTCTTGTAGAGGGAATAGGCTCTTTTTTATCGTCTTTGCCCAAGTGGAATCCATGAATTGTTTTTTCCCAATAATGGGGTTTAAATAGTAATTGGTACAGGGCTACTGCGCCCGCTACACTCATCATTAACCAATAGAAGGGGATTACGAGTACATATTTAGTTATATCCCACTGATTTCTTTTTCCACAACCAATCATGTAATAGTAGAGAAAAAGGAAATTACCAAATATCCATGAAAACACGGCAATATAAGAGATAGGTGGTATATAAATTGATTCAATTAATGATCCAGCAGCCTGATAATATGCAAAATATAGAATTGTTACGATCCACATGAGTGGGTTAAGGAGGATAAATAGCAGTTTGCCTCCTATAGTGAGTTGAAAAATGAGGTTGTGCATAATGCCTTTCTCGCGAACAAAACTCCTGAAGTTTCTCATATGGACAAGGTATGTCTGCATGTAACCTTTGATCCAGCGCGACCTTTGACGAAGCCAATTCTTTAGCTTGCTAGTTGCTTCTTCATATGTCATCGAATCAATGATTGCTGTACGATACCCTCTTTGAAATAATCTAACTCCTAAATCGGCATCTTCCGTGACGTTAAAAGGGTCCCAGCCTTGAAGTTCTTTTAGAGTCTTTGTCTCAAAATGATTGCTGGTTCCACCTAATGGAATGGCTGAATTTAGAGATTGTAAACCTGTGAGTGTTACATCAAACCATAGAGAATACTCTGCCGCAAAAAATCTTGTCACTATATTCTGACGAGCATTATAATAGTTGAGTTTGGCCTGAAGACATTTTACGTTCCCAGGAACTTTCTGGAATCCAAGGTATGCTTTTTTTAACTGATCACGATCAGGTATATCCTCAGCATCGTATATAACCAGATATTTTCCCTTTGCATATGCAAGTCCATAATTGCATGCTTTCGGTTTGGTTTTTGGAAAAGAATGCGGAACAATAAGTGTCCGCACATAATATGGAAGCGTTATCTTCTCAAAAGCCGAAATTGTCTCTTCATCGTCTTCTTCGAGTAGGATTATTACATCCAATTTTTCCTTCGGCCAATCAAGTTGTCTGATTGCTTCCAAAAACTGAGGCAGTACATGAACCTCTTTGTAAAGCGGACAAAGAATAGAATAAATTGGAAGAGAAGACTCCGATATTTCAACTAACTCGTCTTCTTCGACATGTATCTCTTCATATTTATTAAGACTCCGAAGGACAATAAAAAGATTAAAAATTGTGTCAATGAAATATAATATGCTTAGAATCGCAACAAGTGCTTGCATTGACCGTAAGGGTGAGAAAGTAAAACCTGCAACTGCAAGTAGTAAAAGACTCACCATAAACAGTTTTTGACCTAACGAAAACGTCTGAAGCGCAGATAAAGAAGAGGGAAGGGTAGTATGCGTTATATATTTATTTTTTTTATACCCAACGCCGGCTCCTTTCATTGAATTATCTTCAACAGCCGGTATGGAAAACGGTGTAAGTTTTTTCCCTTTTACAAAGAGTGCATTTAATCCGATCTCTAAAGATGTCTTCACTACGCTTACTTTTGAATTCCCATTCATTCGGGGTGAAAAACTGATATTAATGTTTCGGATTTGAAATCCTGCTTGCTTTGCACGATACAAAAATTCAAGATCAAATGTCCAAGGTGAAAAAGGATCAAACTTCACTGTCTCAAATACTTCACGAGTGAAAACTTTCAATCCCGACTGAATATCTGTAGAAAGCCCAAACAGAGCGTGGCCAAAAAGGAATCTAAAAGTATTACTCAACACTTTTCTAACAAGTGAATCTTTATAATCTTTTCTATTTGCGACAACGATGTCTGCATTTTCTACCACTTTTAACATTTCCAAAATGGCATGAGGCGGGTATTGAAGATCTCCATCAATCATTACAAAAACCGATCCGGAAGCTTCGTTAAAACCCTCAATAAGTGAGAAGGCTTTTCCCTTTTTTCCCTGTTTTTGGAGAATTTTTGTGTTTGTATTATTTACATTATTTTGGAGCCATTCAAAGGTACCATCTGTTGAGTGATCATCAATATAAATAATTTCGTACCTATTTTTGCCTTTATCAAGCGTATTTTTTAGCTCTTTATGAAAGGTTTTTATATTCCCCGCCTCGTTAAAGACAGGAACAATTACGCTAATGATGTGTTTATATCTTGACATAGTTTTATTTACCCTTCGGGAATAAGCCTTCGAGAAGTTTACAATAGTTGTTGTTTTTGAAGCTATTATAGGATTAAATGAACTCATCTAATCCTATTGTCGCACTTCTCTTTCGCTATTCCGTTAAAGTAATGTAATAAATTGATAACAAAACGCTCAATTCGGTAGATAAATACTAAACTTATAGTACAATTATTTTATACTCTACCCATGGTATAGATGAGCTATCCAATATATACCATAAAGTATCCTATATTGTCAATTATTATGTTAATTTATTGAGCAAATTTCTTACTCAGCTATAACATCAAAAAAAACAAATAAATAGCATAACTCTAGGGTATTATTTATAATAGATGAAGGTACACGGGGAAGAAAGAAAGCAACCGCAACACAACTACATGGGCTCGGCAAAGACCAGAAGTCTCCTAAGAGAGGTGCCGATTGGAGTACATGTTTGGAGAATTAGCTGATTTTTTTGAGTCTGTACCAGATACTGTACTTCTGTTGGAGAAACCTCTTTTTTCTCTTGAACTTTGTACAAGAAGGTCTTACCGTTTCTTACTACCCGAATCTCGTCTCCTTTTTTTAACTCTCCGAGTCTTAAAAAAATAGTATTAAAACGAGTTAACTCCCACGGTAAACCTGATGAATGGGCAAAAAGAAATATTGTACCTTTCTCACCGGGAAGTGCTGTACCTTTTGCGTGGGCAATACTTTTTTTAAGAGCCGCGTTGTATTCCTTTTCATTCCAGGGATTAACATTCTCAGTTACCGGAGCCTGTGCATGAATTTTAGGAATTGTAACAAATGTTCCTTGCTGTTTTGTGACTGAGATAAGCTGGGGAGGGAAGAGGTAAACCGCAATGAGCGGGTAAAAAGTATAGATTAAGCCCAAAAGCGAAAGAGTAATTAAGGTGTTTCCTAAATAATAAAGAAAGTTATTTCTCTTTCCCATGAAGCTGGGCAATTATACCATAAAAAAAGCGGATACTTTCCGTCCGCTTTTTAGACAGCTATTGTTAAATTCGGCGATCTACCAGAGTGCAGTCTTAGGTAAGCACCCAGAAGCATCATCAGCACATTTGCGATGAGGGCAAAGAAGAACCAATTGTTACCTGTTACAGGAAGTAAATTTTCTGCTGCTGCCGCAAGCACCTCTTCTGGAGCAGCAGGAGCGGATGGAGCTTCTTCGGATACTGCTGCGGCTGGAGCCGCTGCAATTTCTATTGGAGCCGCTGCAGGCTTTTCTTTTTGACATTCGCAAGTTACATCTACCTCGCTGATATTTGCCAAATTGCTTATTGTTGTTTCAGAGAAAACGTCACCTGTTGCAATATTTACACTACCGCCGGTATTGAAGTTTGCGTCGTTACCTCCGGTTTCCAAGAACGATTTCAAATTGTTTATGATATCAGCGTAGTTGTTTACATTGATATGTACGCTGTCATCTGAAATGGAGTCTACATTATTTGTAGAGAATGCTCCGTTACCAATTATCTTTAATATATCCTCAGCCGGTGTTGAGATACCCGAAACTGATGCTTTTGAAACATTGATAGGTCCATTGATGATTTTGTTTTTGACAGTAATATCTCCCGTTCTTATCGATACATCTCCGTCGGTATTGAAATTTGCACTATTATTGCCAGTGTTTGCATTGGTTGTAACAGTATTTGAAACATATGCGTTGTTTGTTTGATTTACAGTTGTTGAGTTGTTGTTTAAAGTATTAACATTATTGTTAGAAAACGCGCCGTTGCCTGATACGGTAACACTTGACTCTCCGTTGCAGTTATTGCAGTTATTTACAGTTGCTTTATTTTCATTTGCACTCGTTGAGACATTTGTATTGCTGGAAGCGTTTCCGGTATTAATCGTATTGTTTCCGCCAGTATTAGAGGAGGCACTGTTATTACCTGTGTTTGCATCTGATTTAACGTCATTTGTAACATTGGCGTTATTGTTTTGCTGGACGTTTGTTTGAGGCGAGGAGTTAGAGTCAACATGATTAACAGATTCTGCTCCGTTACCGGTCACCGTAATTTCCTCAGCAAGAGCCCTTGGTACAAAAAATATACTGGACAACATAAATACCGAAATGGTAAGTGATAATCGTAGTTTATGCTTGTTCATTTTTTCTTCTTTCATGATATATCTTAATTTACCTTACATTCAGTAAGACATATTACACTAATATTCGAGGAGACAGACTATCGGGGCAAGATAATTACGTATTATTTTGTTAAGAATTTTCTCCCAATTAATTTTCTTCCGATAAAGACAACTGCCACCAAAGGAATAAGGAGTAGTATCCAGGCAAGATTTATAGAAATTACATGCGCTTTGCCTTTTCCAAAGATATCTTTTGCGAGAAGACTTCCATGATTTGGAGCACTTGTTGATAATCCTGCTATTTGCTGTACGCCGTTTGCATTATTGTTGGGATTTGTGAATGATGTTTGTATCTGTCCGTTAAAGTTAGCCTGAGTCGCCTGCGCACCTGCAACTGTACCACCACCCGTTTGTATCGTATTTTGGCCGTTTCCTCCCGAATTGTTTAATGACCCACTTCCATTGTTACTATTACTTGAATCTCCTGCAGCGCTTGCTATCTGAGTCTGTGTTGGTTTATCTTTATGCTGTCCGGGTATAACAAAGTCACCAAACCACTTCCCAAAAACATTAACAACAGTTACAACCAGCTTACCGTTGCCGACTACATTATTATTTACGAAGTTTACAAGATTTGCGATTATATTGGTGTTTCCGGTATTAATCGTGTTTTTCCCGCCTGTGTTATAGTCTGCTTTATTGCCACCGGTATTTGCAGATAGGTTCAACGTATTTGTGATGTTTGCGTTATTGGTTTGATTGGTTGTGTTATTGCTTGTTGATGAAGAATTTGCGCTGTTTTCTGATCCGGCTCCGTTAGCGTTATTGCTTGCTGTTATCTGTCCATCCGGACCTACTCTAAACTCTGTTCCTTGAGAGCCTGCCATGTGAGAGCCGTCAGACGCGCCTAGAAGTCTTCCGACCCAATTACCTGCTTCATTGACCAAAACAAGCCACCATGTGCCGCCATTTACATTGGAATTCGCGACATTAAGTACATTTGTGTCTACATTTGATTTACCAGTATTTATGGTTGAATTACCGTCTGTGTTATAACCTGATGTATTATTTCCCGTCTGTCCGTTAAGTATAAGATTGTTTGTAATTGTTGCGTCGTTGTTTTGGAACGTATTGTTGTTAGTGTTTGAACTCAGAGATGCATTGTTATTGGAACCCGCGCCGTTTCCGGTATTTGCTGCCAATTGTCCACTACTTGCCCCTGAAAAATCAGGAAGTATAATATCTCCCTCAAGGTTGCCGTATATGTTAACAACACCGTATGTGACATTACCTGCAATATTGTTATTTACAAAAGTGAGTGAGTTTGCCGCTATATTTGCATCTCCCGTATTAACCGTGCTGTTTCCGCCGGTATTAAAACTTGATGTGTTATCGCCGGAGTTTGCAGAAAGCGTCAAGTTATTTCCTACAGTCGCGTCGTTGTTTTGAAATGTATTATTGTTGTTATTTAAAGTCGAATTTGCGTTATTTGTTGAGTTGGCACCGTTTCCGCTATTTATAGCGCTTCCTGCTCCACCACCACATCCTGAGATGCAGTTTGCAAGGAAGGCTTCAGGGGATAGGACAAGGTCTCCCTTGTGGTCATCGGCAATATTAAATTCAGAGACCATGACACCGGCCAGATTTGTATTTAGCGCTGTAATCGCTGTTCCTGATGTATTGGAATTGCCAGTTGATAGAGTAGAGTCACCGACATTAAATGATGCTGAACTATTACCTGTGGTTGTTGCTCCGTTAACATTGTTGCCCACCTGAGCTCCGTTTGTCTGATTGGTATTAGAATTATTATCTGATGAGATAGCTGCTGAATTATTGGAATTCGCTCCATTTCCATCATTTAAGACAGAGGCTCCGCCGCTTCCGGCAGCACAGCATGGAGTAGCCGAAAGATTATTATTGGCATTTGTTGAAGCCAATGAAGAGCTGTTGGCATCTCCGGTATTTAAAGTCGTGTTACCATTGTTGCCATTTGCACTTGACCCGGCGGGTGCATTTGCATTATGGTATGCGGATTCTGCTAAAGATCTCTGCCAAGCGATATAGCCATCTCTATCTGTTTTTGGGTCAGGAGGCGGGGTAGGGGTAGGTGATACTATTGTATTAGTTGTCGTGTCTGTTGTGTCATTGGTTGTAACATTTGATGAGTTATTCGTTGTATTTGAAGCAGGAGCTGTATCGTTTGAGGTGGTGTTGGTTGCTTGAGTATCTTCAGCGCGTACCAGATTTACAGGTACCACAGATAGCATCACCACAGATGCGATCATGTATGCCACTAAAGTTTTCTTTAAATTGTCTATTCTATTTTTTGTATTCATTATGTTTTGTTAATTGTAAATTGTTAAGTATTTATTTATTATTTTGTTAGTTGTCATTTTTCTCTGGGGTAGGGTGTCTACCCGAAGTGCTAGATAGACACTCCTACCACACAAAGATTAAACGGTTAAGTGAAAAAAGTTCAGTAGACTATGAAGGTCAAAACTGAAACCTAAATTCAAATCACCCAAGTCTCCTAAATGAAGACTTGTTCCGTCGCCAAACAAGTTAACGTTACTGGTGTTGTTAACACTCGTATTTGAGGTTGCATCACCAGTTGAAACGTTTACAGCATCGTGAGTGACACCTGTTCCGAAATCGGAACTGTTATCACCTGTTTCTGCTGATCCGTCAACATAGTTTCGGAGGCGTGAATAGTTGTCTTGCCAAACAAAGAGTTCAGGCTCATTTTCAGCGTTTACTTCATTTTCAGAAAACGCACCGTTTCCGGCAATCTTTACGCCCAAACCGTCGACCAAACATCCACAATCGACATCTGCCGAGTTGAAATTAACTGCATTCCATACACCGACGTGAGTCGATGCATCACCAGTATCAATTGTTGTGTTTCCACCGGTGTTGAAATCTGCGCTGTTATCACCTGTTTCTGCTTCCGCAGTAACATTGTTGGTAATGTTTGCGTTGTTGTTTTGGCTTACATTGACTGATGGTTCGTTACTTACAGTAACATCGTTGTCACTGAATGCACCGTTTCCGGAGATTGTGACATTTGTACCACCGCCATTGCTTCCACCGCCGACATGTGCAACGTTTGCGTTTGCAAGATTTCGAACAGTTACGTTCGTTGTTGCGTTTCCTGTTCTGATTGTGGTGTCTCCACCTGTGTTGAAGCCAGCGTTATTATCACCGGTCTCTGCGCTTGCATCGATACGGTTGGTGATATTTGCTGTGTTATTTTGAGTAACGTTTGTATTTGATTCATTACCCACGTTTGCTTCGTTTTCAGAATATGCTCCGTTGCCTGAAATGTTAACGGTTGTGTTTCCTCCATTACAGTTACAATCAACATTAGCTTTGTTGAGATTGGCTGCTGTGGAAACGTTTACGCTGCTATTCGCATTACCAGTATTAATGGTAGTGTTTCCGCCGGTATTAAAGCTTGCACTGTTGTTACCTGTATCAGCGCTTGAGTTAACATTGTTTGTAATGTTCGCTCGGTTTGTCTGATTGACAGTAACATTGTGTTCATTAGTAACATTAGCGGAGTTGTTAGAAAATGCACCGTTTCCGGTAACATCAACTGTTGTTGCAAATGCAACTGGTGCTAAAGCATTGAGTAAGACTGCTCCGGTTGCTATAGCTGTAGTAAGTTTAGATTTTAAAGTCATTATTTTGTCACCCCCTTTCCTTTATAGAGTCTTCGATAATTATCGAAGCACTTCTTTCCCGTCTTTTTGCAAGTTAACTAGACAAAAAAACGGAAATCTTTCTCCCCGAACTTTCTATTCAGAGAGAAAAACCTCCGTTTTTTCTTGCCTTTTTAAAAAGATTTTTAGTAAATCTTTTTTCATACTGAGAATATCTTATATTCATAGTTATTATTCAGTAAGACAAATTACAAATTATTTTTTTCTTACTAAAAAAGGCACCTTCCTCTAAATAAGATTTAGTCTTATTTACAAAAAGATGCCTCCGTTTGCGGTCAGCGTTTTTCTTGAGTTTTTAATCTGCTCGACTACTTAGTCTTAATGAAATTAAATATATATTATATCTATGGGCTTTGTCAAGACCCAGATTTTGACGGATGAATATTTGATCCGATTGGATCATTATATGTTTTCTTAATATTCCTTTCGACAATTTGTACAACCTTATAGTCTTGTACAAAAATTTCAACACTACCCCAACCGCGGATATTTTTTAATGCTTCCGTAATCTCTTCAACTAATTTACTACTTACTTGTTTTGATGAATAATCTTTCATAAATAACTTAGCAATACAATATGTGCTAAAGACAGAGCCTATCTCAAATTTAGTTTTATCGTTTCTTTGTTTCCTTTTACTTCACCAACAACCAAGACAATACTTTTTACATTATCGTTTACCGGAAGTCCTAATCTGGTGTACTTGGTTGATATAGCTTGTACTTCTACCGGATCGTTATGGATATCAGGGGCGAGCTTCTCATTTGAGTTATCTACAATAATTCTGATATAGTCCCTTGCATTTAATGAAATCGATTTATCATAATTATTTGTAATTTTAAGGTTAAAAATTAAAAATGTTCGACCTTTAATTGCTGATGCCCTTTGTCCTTTTACAACAATTTCATCCCGCATCTCGGCATTTTGAAGCTCATATGTTAACTTGCTAACTTCTTTTCCATTTTGATCATTGATTGGGAATGTATATTTCTTGTTTAATGTCTGTTGCGCTCTCGGTCGTTTTACATCGTATCTCGAATCAGATGACAATACAGATGAAGCAGACGTGGATTTCCCCAAAATATTTTTCAAAGTAAAAATGGCAATAAGACTGACAATCACAACAACAATAACGTAAGGAAGGTATGAAGAGTTTTTGAAAAAACCTTTCATTTTTTTTAAACTGTCGAATGACTGGTTGAACGAAAAAGTTTTTGTATTGGCAGATGAGTCGTAAGGCGTTGGTGAAAATTCTGTCATCGTCAATGAATGAGCAGTAAATGTGGATCTTATCAAACCAATCTAAATATGTCAAGGATCAATCTTTTCTCTTATGTACTTCTTACTTTTTTCTGGTTTATTTCTTAACCTCGACCGCTACAGTTATTACTTACATGAATATATTCAGTTGGATGATCTTTGCTCTTATTAATGTTATCTTAATTTTTTCAATGGACTATGATCCCAAAAATGGCAGTAGACTTGAAGGTTTTATCCTCGGAATAACAGGAGCGTTAAGTGGAAGTGTGTTCGCTTATATAATTGTAAAAGGTGTCACCAAAGAATTTGTTTCAACGTTTTTCCTTGTTCTTTTATTAGAGTCAATGCTTCTAGGCGCACTATTTTTTTTCAAGTCATTTAAAAGGATCCGGATATAATAGTTAATTTCATAATTCTTACAGTTTTGATACGCGTCTATTATATTCAAACTTTAGACTAGATTTAAGAAAGTATGAAAGTTGTTGTCTATCACGGTCAGAAAAAGTACACTGTAGCAAATATAGCAATCCCGAACCTGCAGAAATTTAATGAGCTGTTCAACGAAGAAGGTAACACGGAAATGACACTAAACGATTTACAGCTTTGTAATTTTAGTATCACCTCAACCAGGGGAGCGTTTTCCGATGATGAAGTAGAGAATGAAGAGCTGGTTCGAGAAATTGAAGAAGGAATTAACTGGCGACAGGAAACAGTCAATTAATAAATTTCGTAAGTATTTTTAGTTTGTTGCTTTATGCCCAAAAGAATAAACTATATAAATGATAGATCACCGCCTAAAAGATTAAATGAGCTTTATTCAAATATTTGATAGAGCAAGTAGTTAATTACTGTCAAAACTAAGCTAAAAGTAAGAGCCCACCAAAAACTATCCACAGAGAACCCCGGAACTATTTTACTTGATATAAGTATCATCAAAGCATTAAGAACGAACGTAAATAATCCCAAACTAAGTATTGTGATCGGAAGTGTCAATAAAAAAAGAATCGGTTTTATTGTCACATTTATAATCCCAAGAATTAAGGCCTCGATGAGTGCAACCGTAAAGTTATTCAGATGGACTCCTCTTTGCAAAAGATACGCCGTAACAAAAATAGCTAATGCATTAAGTATCCACCGAGCTAATAAATTCATAGTATCATAATACTAACTGATCAATTTCTTGACAAGTAGTAGATTTGAGACGTTAAGTTTTCTTACCTTGAGCTTTTTTTAATAGAGTGATTACTTCTTCATCAGTTACTTGACGAAAGTTATTGTAAAGATTTGCGACTGCTGTAAACTTTTTTCTTTTTTCAAGACAAATAAATGCATCAACCAAGTTTCTAAATTCCGAGGCAGCTTCTAGAGGACAACCGGGGACAGCGAAAATAATTTTTCTCGGATTCTGATTTTTGATTGCTTTAATTGCGGCTTTTGCACTGACACCTGTTGCTAAACCATCATCAATTAGGATAACGATCTTGTCAGTTAGTATTGGAAGTTGTTGATCAATCTTGTAGAGATTCTCTTGCCGACTCATCTCCTGAAGTTCTTTTTTTGCAATTGCTTCTATTACATCATATGGTATGTCAAAGGCAGTCACCGTTTTTTCGTCAATATACAAAACCCCACCTTTTGCAATAGCACCAATGCCATATTCAGGATTGTGTGGGAGTCCGAGCTTTCGAACAGGTAACACATAAAGAGGGGCGTTGAGAGAACGGGCAATTTCATATCCGACAGGCACTCCGCCACGCGGCAGTGCAATAATTACAGTACCTTTCCTTTTATATTTTGCAAGCCTGTTTGACAGTTTTTTACCTGCATCGTGTCGGTCTTCAAAAATCATTGTCTTCTTCATAGCGTATTTTTTCCAATAAATCAACAAGAAATAATACAATTTACTTTTTAAAATTTTCTTATCCTTTACAATTTTGATCGTTTATATGATAATATACGCGAGTTTATTGAAAGATGACAAACGAAATTAAGATACTTACAGGAATAGTAGTCGGGACAATTCTTATCGTTGTCGCCGGTGCTCTAACAATGGGCGGAAAATCGTCCCCCAATAAACAAGAAAATACCGTTGTAGATAAAAAAATTCTAATTCATGGGGATAGTCATAAGCTGGGACCAGACAAATCGAAAGTAACACTTGTTGAGTTTGGTGATTTCCAGTGTCCTGCATGTGGTGCATCGTATCCGATTGTATCGAGGCTACTTTTGGAGTACAAAGGGAAGATTACATTTGTTTTTAGAGAATTTCCGCTGCCTGTTCACGAAAACGCCAAAACAGCCGCTTACGCTGCAGAGGCGGCAGGTGCGCAAGGAAAGTTTTTTGAGATGTATGACAAGCTTTATAGTTTTCAGCGCGATTGGGGAGAGAGCAAAAATGCCCGTAACTATTTTGATAAATATGCAAAGGAGCTCAAATTGGATGTGGCTAAATTTAAAAAAGATATAGATGACAAAAAGTATGATGCAAAAATACAAAATGACATTAATGACGGAAATACGGCAGGTGTAGGAGCAACACCAACATTTTTTATAAATGGTAAACCCCAAGTCGGCGGCCTGCCATATGATGAATTTAAAACCAAAATCGAAGAAGCCCTCAAAAGCTCCTAAATCAGCTTACTGGCACATCAGGTCTTAAATCCTTTTGTTATAATTGTTGGGTGAAATCTTTAAAGGTAGCTGTCGGTTCGAAAAACCCGGTCAAGATAGAAGCAGTCAGACAAGCATTTTCTACAGTTTTCCCCGATCAAAAGTGGGAAATCGTAGGAGTCGATGTTGACTCGGGTGTTTCCAATCAGCCGATGTCGGATCGGGAAAGTATAAAAGGAGCACGAAATAGGGCAAAAAAATCGTTAAGAAAATTGAAGGCAGATTTTGGAGCAGGGCTCGAAGGAGGACTTCATAAAATTCATAAATCTTGGTTTGATAGCGGATGGATTATCATTATTGACAAAAAAGGGGATGAGGGCATTGGCTCAACAGTCAGATTAAATACCCCTGATACGTTCATGAAGCATGTTTTTGAAGGAATTGAGCTTGGAGTGGTTGATGATATTATTTTTAAAAAACACAATTCCAAACATACTGATGGACATTTTGGACTGATGACTCGGAATGGGTTTACACGGATAAGTGCTTATAGAGATGGAGTGATTTCGGCGCTTTCACGATTTATTCATCCGCATCTTTTTTAAAAAAGAATTAATTAACCGCTTTTAAAAGTATTTCTCACAAATATCCCGGCATTCCTATCTCTGTAAACGACACTCCATTTGCCCTCATCAACAAGTTGCAACATACGTTTAAATAAAGGTTTGTCAGGTGACATATAAACGAGATCATATTTTGAGGCTTCAATATCATCGAGGTTTTGCTCAAGCCAGTAGTACTCTTTAAATCCGCTATATCCCTTTTCATCTTTCCAGAAAGACATTCTTCCGTCAATTGTCGGCTTGATTTCGGGATAGTTCCATATCAGCCATCCTCCCCATCCATATAAGGATATGAGTTTATGATTTGCTGTTACTTTTTGCAGTGAATAAACAGACTTAGGCGAGCAATGAAGATTTGTGCTTTGACAATACTCATTCCAGGAAAAAGCCGTGTATTGGCGAAGTGGATATTTAATTACAAAAACTAGTACAAGAAGCAATGGAAGAATAACAGATACGGCAGTTATGCCACTCTTCTTAGTACTCGGTTTAAAAAAAATTGTTAAAGGCACAAGTACCGGCCACATCAAATAATATGCAGGCCATGCATATCGTCTCGCCCAAAATGGCAAAACAAAAAATAGTAAAGCGATAACAATATACGGCAACTTTTCCCTGAACTTATCGTTAAAGTAAAAAAAGATAATCCCAAAAAGTATGAGTATCCCCATCGTTATTTGCATCCACCAAAGATTGGATAGTTGTTGCAGTGGCAGCCATTCTGCAATATGCTTCTGCATTGGATTGCCAAAATGCCGAAAAGTCTCCAAATATACACCTACGCCAAAAGGATTTATTAAAGAGCTAAGGATTGAAAAAAAGAACGCAAGTGAAGGAATTTTTACGCTTTGAAAAACTGTTGAATCAATCTTCATTTTATTTATCCATATTTGCCGAACAGCTGAAATTACTATCCAAATAAAGAAAATTCCCAGTCCTAAAATAAATTCTCCATGCAAATTAGCCCAGAGAAAAAAGAGGGGAATTGTTAAAAATAAGAATTTTTTATTTCTCCTCTCGCTCAGAGAAATAATATAAAAGAGAATACCAAGCAGTAAAAGGCTAATAAGTTGCGGGCGAAAAGATATATTATTTACTGGGTCCAAGTAATAAAGAGTAAGCGGGAAAAGTAGTGTCTCGTCCCACAGAGATAACCGTGCGGCTCTTGAGAAAAAATAAAAAGTCGCTGTTATAACAAGTGCCCCTAGAATTGTAATTCCAAAAAATCCAAATGGGTGAAACACAGCATAGGTTAGAATGTCTGTGCCCCATGAATGATTTACCCAGTGATAATCCGGCATGAGAACTGAAAAAATGTTATCTCTTAAAATATGGCCGGTTTTGAAAAAGTACTCGCCATATTTTAAATGCCACCCGAGGTCAGGATCGCTTGGGCTATATAGAGAAGCAACAAAAACGATCAAATAGGGTAAAATGGTTAAAATGAGTCTTCCCAATTTTCTGTATCTCTTCATATTTAATAACGGTAAGTATACCATGAGGCTATTAAAAAATATAGTTGAGCTACTAATCTAATCGCGTAACCAGTATTAATTTTTGACAATCTAGCTTTAAATCATATTGACAACGCAATATTTATATAGTAGAGTCCGAAATATGAATAAGGCCGAGTTTGGAGGATCAAAAAATAATGAATCTAGCCTAGATACCCATTATCAGGAAATCGTAAAGGATACGATTCTACTGAATAAAGCAGGGATTCGTGAGAAAATAGTTAGCTCAATTGAAATAAGCAGAATGACCTGTATGTCTCCTACAGACCTGTATTATTCTGTCTTTTTTCACCTTGAATCTCGGGGAGAATTCGAAGGCTCCTTGATTGCACCCTCCCTTGTCATCTTATACCCTTTAGAAAAAAGCAGTAAATACGAAAGCCTCAGAGTGACACTAGGAGAACACGGTTTTCTCACATCAGGTGATAATAGATTATCTAAAGAAGACCTGGATCAAATGAAAGAAGTATCTAAAACAAGGTCACACGTGCCAAATTCTTTCTCAGTAATTGCCCTTGAAAAAAGAGGTCAAGATAATTAAAATTTCAATTATATAATATAGATTACTAAACAAATGACGAAAGAAGAGAAAGTTAAAGAAATAATTAAGAGACTTTATAAAGTCTATCCTCATCCCAGAACTGCTTTGGAATACAAAACTCCTTTAGAGTTATTAATTGCAACTATTCTCTCAGCGCAAACCACCGATAAACTGGTAAACACTATAACCCCATTATTGTTTCAGAAATACAAAACCGCCAATGACTTCGCAGATGCACCTGTTGAAGAAATCGATGAGATGATTAAAAAAGTTAATTTTCACAATAATAAAGCCAAATCGATAAAAGCCGCAGCTAAGATAATCGTTGAAAAACACAATGGAAAAGTTCCCGATAATATGGAGGACCTCGATGCACTCCCGGGTGTTGCGAGAAAAACGGCAAATGTTGTATTGGGAAATGCATTTAAAAAAGCAGAAGGGGTTGTAGTAGATACGCATGTAATGCGACTATCAAGAAAACTTGGTTTAACCGATGAGAAAGATCCCGTGAAAATAGAGCGGGATTTAATGAGAATTGTACCGAGAGATAAATGGATCGATTTTTCTCATATGTTAATTAACTTCGGGAGACAATTTTGTCCTGCAAGGCCTCATGTCTGCAAAGATTGTCCCCTTAAAGATCTTTGCCCGGATAGATAAAATTGTTTACTCCTGCATTTTTACCATTTCTTCAGGTGAGAGGGGTTTGGTGTTGGGTATTTGAAGTGAGAAAAACGCTCCTAAAAGATTCACAAACAAAGCAAAGAGAAGCGCAGATTTTGCCGCATCGGTAAGCGCTTTATTTATATCTTCTTTCATAGACTGTGCAATTTGGCTAGGCATTCCGGAGAAGTTCCTTTGTCTTTGTCCACTCTCAACAGAAATATTTTTTGTATGCTCAACAATTTTTTGCCGTACTGTTTGAGGAATAGTGTTGTCTGATAAAATATAGTTTTCGAGGTTTATTGTGAGCCTTGATGCGAGTATTACGCCGATAATTGCAATTCCGATACTTGTTCCGACCTGTCGCATCGTTGCATTCGCTGCAGACGCTTCACCGGCAAGAGAAACTGGAGTACTTGAGAGTATGACATTCGTCAGTTGAGCCGAAGCCATACCAATACCAATCCCGAAAAATACCAATGCAGGCGCCAGGCTCCAACCCGTTGCAGTAGGACTTAAAGAAAGAAAGAGCAAATACGTTCCAAGGGAAGTCACATACATACCAACGCTCGCAAGCCATTTGGGACCTATTTTTGATGCGATAAATCCTGAGAGCGGTCCAAATACTGCAACAGCGATTGACGCCGATAGGAAAACAACACCAGTCTTAAATGCATCAAGCCCTAACGCGTTCTGCAAATAAATTGGCAAAATAAAGAATACACCGAATTGGCCCATCGAGACAATGCCAAGCGCAGTCAGTCCAAAACTAAATCCCGGGATTTTAAATAAGCTTAATTTAAGAAGAGGACTTTTCCCTTCTTTTTCAAGCCTATACTCTGTTAGAATAAATAGCGCAAGAAAGATTGCGGCCAGTCCGAAAGCAAACGGGATAGCGGAAATATTTTTGAGAGGCCACGTCCAACCATCTATGGTAAAAGGCTCATTAGGTGTCCACCAGCCGAATTTTCTTCCTTCAATAAAGCCAAAAATCAAACTGAACAGTCCGATCCCCGAAAAAAATGTTCCTAACCAGTCAAACTGTTTTGCATGCTCACCTTTTGACTCTTTGATAAAAACAGAACCGAGTATTGCGATAATTGCGACAATAACATTAATCCTCAGTGACCATCTCCATGAATAATAAGCAGTTAAAAATCCTCCAAGAAGAGGCCCTAAGCTTGCCGATGCTCCAGCGACTGATCCCCACACTCCGAAGGCTATGGCCCGCTCTCTTCCATGAAATTCGCTGACAAGAAGTGAAAGGCTTGAAGTCAACATCATGGACGCGCCAATTGCCTCAATTAGCGCTTCGCCAATAAAAAGCCACATAACATTTGGAGCTATTGACGCGATAAAGGAACCTACTGCAAAAAACACAGTTCCAAGAAGAAAAATCCTTTTCCGTCCGAACATGTCTCCCAGTCTTCCGACCGTGATAAGAAGGGTTGCAATAATAAGTGCATATCCCGAAACAACCCACTGTATCGCATCAAAGGAAGTATTAAGGTCGCGGAGGATATAGGGAATAGCGACATTAAGTACTGTATTGTCGATAATGACGATTGCGAGGCCTAGAGCAAGAAAGATAAGTGCCATCCATCGATATTTTTCCGTTGCTAAATTTGGTAACCTCATTAATTGTCAAAACGCTATTATAATGTATACAGGCTTTTAATGATATCCTTACCATTCATCGCACTTGTGGCCTGGTTACTATTAATAAGCTCGGAAGCCTTCACAAACTCAAACCCCTTAGCTTTAAGCTTTGTGATAATCCCATGCAATGAATCGGCTGTTTTTGATGCATTTGGAAATCCATTGAGATGAAGAATAATGATTGATCCATTTTGAACGTTTGAGATAATATTTCTTTCCACATCTGCTGCATGATTGTTGAATCCGTCTCGTCCCACAACATCCCACTGAATAATTTCTAAACCCAGTTTTTGAATAATTTCAACATCTTTTTGAGTATAACACCCACCGGGAAAACGGAATAATTTATTTTCAATATGTGTTGCACTTTTTAGCAACACTTGCGTTTTCTCTGCCTCTACAAGATCTTCTGAGTCCGGGATCTGTTTTAAACCGTAGCAGTATCCGTTAAATGAAGGATGAGAGTAAGAATGGCTTCCCACCTCAAAAAGAGGATTTGCAGCAAGCTCTTCAGTTTGCTTAGGATACAATTCTACCCACATACCGCTTAAGAAAAATGTCGCCTTCGTTTGTGTCTGATTAAGAATATCTGTAATTCTCCCGTCGTAATAACTTTTAATTCTTCCCGAAAGTAAAAAAGTCCTCATAGCAGGTGTCATATCCGCATCAAACGTCAGAGCGATCCTCTTTTTATCCCTGGGGCCATGAAAGAAAACTTCGTCATTTTTTTGAGAAGAGATAGAAGAAATATTTTCTCCATCTTCAACAATTGAACTCTTTGGAAGAGTTGAATTAGAAAAACTCTGAAGATTAACCGATAGGAAAGGAGATGTATTGAATCTTGAATAATGATATGGCTCTAGTACCCTCAGTAAAAAATATCCTGCTATAAAAATAAAAAATAAAAAGATAACTATGAAAATGTTCGATTTATAATCTTTGGGGAGTAGGACATAAACGGAAATTCTGTCTGTTCGTTTTGCTCTTTTGTACGTTTTCTTTTTCACGCGATAATTGTAGAGCATGAAAAGGGGATAATCAAGCGCTGTTAAGCTTTGTTGTGAAATTTTCCGAAGTGTATGAAGTTCCAGAAACGCTCATGAAAATAGTATAGAAGCATACTTGCTGCATTGGTCGTGATGATAACACTGAGAGCCACATCATACTGCCTCGTCAAGGAAAAAACTATAATCAAGTCGGAGGCCAAAACCAAAACACGAAAACTTGCGGCTTTGACAACGGAGCGTGAAGCAGTTTCATAAAATCTCCTCTTTCCCTTCATGACTCTTTTTCAACAAAAAGGTTCCCCTCGGTGATAAAAAGCCATGCCAATGCAATTCCCACAAATATCGGAAGGAGAAGAGTAATAACTATCCCAAATAATAAGGGGAATTGCATCACAGGTTCTTCATGCTTATTGTGTACTGTAACTTTCCTGAGATGACTTTCATGAGCCAGGTCAGTCAGTTTTTGCGATAATCGAGCTCCATACTCATGAGATGATGCTGCCTGATGTTCTTTTAATTTTAACATGCTAGTTGCTCTCTTTTGAGGATTTGCTAATTACTTCTGCACTTTCACACATACCTTCAAGATCCGTGTGGATTTCCAATGTAACTAGCCCTTTATATTGTTCCTTTCGCAGGGTTCTTATAAATTCCTTAATGGGCAGTACTCCTTTTCCCAATGGCATATGCTTAAACCGCAAAGGACGAAGAGAACTGTTAAACATATGAGGCTTATAATCGCTAATATGTATATTTACGATTCGGTCCTTATTCTTCTTAAAAAAATCAACAATATTTCCGCCGGCTTGGGCCAAATGAGTTGTATCAAGCGTTATATGTAAATCTGATTGCTTAATGAGTGATGAAAATTTATCTTCGTGCCAGCTATAACCTTTAAGGTAGGAGCCGATAAATTTCTCCCTATTTTCAAATCCGATCTTTATGCCGTATTTTTTCTGAAGAGAATGAAGCATAGCTATAAACTCTTTGTCAAAAATTTGCTTACCTAGGGAGTTGATATGAAGGACTATAACTTTTGCAGAAAGTATGTCTGCAATATGGAAAAACTGTGTAATTTCAGCAAATTTAGTTTTTCTGATTAGGCGTAAAGTCTGGTGCACGCTTAATACAGGCATATCGTAGAGATCAAGAAGCTTTTTTACCTCATAAATATCATCGTATGCTGCCTTAGCATATAGGGGTAAAAACAGCTCGATACCTTTAACGCCGGATTTTTTTAACGTTGAAAAAACGTACTCGGGGGTGGAGTTTCCGAATACCCTATTTTTAACGACTCTGTTATACCACCTTCTCTTGTGAGGCAAAATATCTGTCAAGAACAGTGCGGCAGACGTTTTCATGCAATGTCTTTTATTATTATAACCCAACTGGTCAAGAAATTCCACAAGAAGAAATACTAATTGTCAAGTTGACATGCAAGTTTGGAAATAGTAGAGTAAGAATTATGTCGAGGAAACAGTCAAAACTGCAAATATCACCTTTTGGCAAATATTTTAAACATCTTGACAGAATTGATAAAAGCTTTAAAGATTCAGAAGAGTTTGGGTCAATTTTGATCTTAAATTTAGTTGAAGAAGTAGGGGAGATGGCACGAGCCTACTTGGCTAAGCACGGACGAAAGCCTCGAAACCTCGCAGCTCAGGCTGATGAAACATATGAACAGGAGCTGGGAGATATTCTCGTCGCTATTATACGATTTGCAAAAGTTAAAAATATCAACCTAGACCACAGGATCATGTATTCTTTAAGAAAAATTGAAGGAAGAAAAAGAAAACCAAAATTGTAATATGAAAAAAGTAAATCTCTTCTTGACGCTTTTTTCGCTTAATGCGGTACTTGTTACTATTGAGCGATTCTCTTTTACAACGAAAATAATTCTTCAACCATATAGCTTTTTACGTCTGCATGAGGTCGTTCAAATGAGTCTCATTATCTTATTTAGCGCTGTGATACCGTTTTTTTTGCTTAAAGAAATTACCGGAAATTTTGAGACATTAAAAACCCGCAAAGGAACCCTTCTCGGCGCACTCTTTATCATAGGTTTATATTTTTACGCGACGGGCAACGGTGTACATGAGGTAGCGAGTTACCTGTTTAATACGTTTTGTGATACCAAACATTTTAAATCTGTTGTATGCGGCAGCATGTTCTTCAATGATTATTATTTCGGAAATGCTTTGTATTTTATTGGATTATTCCTGACTAACGTTTCTCTTGTGGCTCTAGAGATTATGAGACCTCAGAAAAAGTTTACCAGGAAAGATCTGTCTATTGTTGCCATAAACGGCTTAGTGCTTGCGTTGACATTTTTTGCATATGCTGCGTTTGATAGAGTGTTGGTGGGGTTATGGTTTGTCGTTATCGCGGCATTAGTGACCGATATTCTTCTTCTTATCTACAGAAGAAAGATTTTTTCCTTACCCTTTACATTTTATTGCGCACTGGGTTACACGCTCTCAGCAGGAGCTTCAGTACTCATCAGATTCCATTAAGCTCTTCTTCTTGTTCTCTTTAAAAGATATGAGTCATGGAGCTGATAATACTTTCTATATCTTTTTTTGGCCAAAAGTCCCTTAATGCTGGAGTTTAACTCTGCCGAAGTTGTTGCCGTTAACCAGAAGTTGATAATAGGCTGATCTGGGTGCAGGTCGATGAAAATATAATCTGCTTTATCAAGGTTCTGAGGATAGTAATAGATGTGTTCCCTGAATGATACTTGAGGAGCAAGACTGTTGGTTATTAATAAATAAGCATTTGGAGGAATTTTTTTAACTATATCGTTGTTATCCTTTATCCAGTTCTCGGTATAGTAGAATTGGTGCTTTAAAAGAGTGTTCAGCGGCAAATGAAGTAAGTAGTCCAAGAAAACTGCATCTACTATAAGTAATACCGCCAGTATAATTTTCGCTTTGGACGAATTAAATATCTTAGGTTTCATTTTCTGAAAAAAAGAATATCCAAGAATTGACGAGTACACAAGGATGGAGGATAAATATCCACGATGGTGTAGGAAAATACCCCAGCGTCCCGGGAAATCAGGATTGGAGAAGTTGATAAAAAAATGAGCAAGTGGCAGTAGTAAGAAAAAGCCAGAAAACAGCGGCAGGATAAATAGTACATTTGCAAATGAAATAAACATTGTTTGTAGCTTTACCGGAGAATTAAAAAAAACTGACCATAGGTAATCCGGTCGTAATGAGAAATAGGAAAGTGAAAATGTTTTTGCAGCATTATGGGCAAAAGAAGGCATTAGATATCTCGTAATCACATAATCATATCCTAGAGAAAGAACTAGCATAATGCTTCCCAACTTCCAATTCCGCCGGGTTAGAATAATGTAGAGAGAAAAAGCTGCGACATAGAGCGGCATATCCTCTTTGAATCCCGACGCAATAATACAAAGTAGAACAAATATTTTCCACTTTCCCTTAAACATAGCCCAAAGAATCCATGGGATAAAAGCAGCAGCCATTGTTCCGATATGGAAATCGAAAGTTAATGGATATTGGACACCGAAAAAAGTCAGAAAAACAAATGCGAAAGCGATGGCAAGAAAAATGATTGAAAGATCAATAGTACCCTTGGATCTTTCCACAAAAAGTAAAGCGGTGAAAGAAGCATTAGGCTTGGACTGAAATGATCTGCCCAGACTAAATCCCCAAAAGTTGGATAAAGCGTCACAAATGGGAGTTTGAAATGAGTGTAGAACCAAAATGTCTGGACGTAAATCGCCAAATCGAGGCCTGTTTGATAATGCTGGTATTTTGTGACAGCGATGATGCTATACAAAGTACCAAACAGAAGTATGAGAGAAAATATTGCATATGAAGTAAAAAAAGCAGATACCCAACCGCGTATTTTTTGAGCTTTCTTCATTTTTTCTTCACAATTGGAATATTTTGATTGTACAGTAAATAGTTCTTTTTGCAAATCCTTTTTAATTAGAAATCGCTACGAATAAATCTCCTCTTGACAAATGCAATCTAGTTGCATATACTAAATGCAACTGAATTACATTTATGATTTCACTCCAAAAACATGATTGCGCAACAGAATTAAGAGACGCAGACTTAAAAGTAACCCCTGCTCGTCTTGGTGTTTTAGCCGCATTTGAAAAGTCACAAATACCTCTCGATGTTTCGGATGTTATTGCATACCTTAGCAAACATAATGTTAAGGCAGATAAAGTAACTGTTTTTCGCATTATAAATGTACTTTCGGATAGAGGTATTGTTATTCCCATTCAGTTGAATGAGGGTAAGTTCCGTTATGAACATAGTGCAATTGCAGATCATCATCATTTTATCTGTGAGAACTGTGGCACAATAGAGGATATCTCAGATTGCAATATAGGAGAGCTTGAAAAAAATATCCGGCAAAAAAAAGGATTAATAATTAAAAGACATAGCCTTGAATTCTTCGGACTCTGTCGAAACTGCCAGAAATGAATATGAAAAATAAATTGATATATTTGATTGGCGGAATTTTAATAGTTGCAGTTTTGGGCTACGCGGCTATAGCTGGGAGTGCTAAACAACCCGAGAGCAGCAAACTCCGAGTAGCGGCTTCATTTTACCCGGTTTACTTTTTCACGTCTGAAGTCGGCGGAGATAAAGCCGAAGTTAAGAATATTACTCCTGCCGGTTCAGAACCGCATGATTTTGAGCCTTCAGCACAAGATATTGCAAAAATTGAAAACAGCAGGATGCTTGTCTTAAATGGTGGTGTTGAAGCTTGGGCCGATAAAATTAGAGAGACTCTCAAAGGAAAAAATGTTTTGATTGTTGTCGCGGGAGAGGGATTATTGACAAAAAAGCTTACAGAAAATGGTGAAAAAATGAAAGATCCGCATATCTGGCTAGACCCGATTTTGGCCAAAAAAGAAGCCAGTAAAATAACTGAAGGTTTTGGGAAAATTGACCCAGGAAATAACTTTTACTACCGCGAAAATGAAAAAAAACTTGACGAGAAACTAGCCCGGCTTGATCAAAAGTATAAAGAGGGACTGCACAACTGCAAGCAAAAAGACATCATTACCTCTCACGCCGCATTTGGATATCTTGCCAGCCGCTATGGATTAAATCAAGTATCAATTGCAGGGCTCTCTCCCGACGAAGAACCTTCAGCCAAACAGCTTGCTAAGGTTGCAAAGTTTGCAAAAGAACACAATGTAAAATATATCTTTTTTGAAAAATTAGTAAGCCCCAAACTCTCCGAAACCATTACCCGCGAAATAGGTGCAAATACTCTGGTCCTTGACCCAATTGAAGGATTGTCGGATGATGAAATAAAGCAAGGAAAAAACTACTTCACTGTCATGGAAGAGAATTTAAAAAACTTACAGATAGCTTTAGAATGCAGCAAGTAGATCACACAAAAAACATTATCGAGCTTCACGAAGTCTCCTTTGCTTACGCAACTGAAGAAGTCGTAAAAGACGTATCACTTAATATTCATAAAGGCGATTATGTCGGTATAGTCGGGCCAAACGGGGGTGGGAAATCAACACTTCTTAAACTCATGCTTGGACTTCTTAAACCACAGAAGGGCCGTGTTAAGCTTTTTGGCCAGGACATAGATCATTTTAAAGACTGGTCAAAAATCGGCTATGTTCCTCAAAAGACATATGTTGAAATGAACTTTCCAGTGACAGTTGAGGAAGTCGTTGCTATGGGGAGGTACGGAAAACTAGACCTATTTCATTTTCCGGGAAGGGAAGATCAGGAAAAGGTTTCAAAGGCCCTTAAGCAGGTTGAAATGTATGAGTATAAAGATAAACAGATCGGAGACTTATCGGGAGGACAACAACAGCGTGTATTTATCGCAAGAGCTTTAGCAAATGAACCGGAAGTTATTGTACTTGATGAGCCAACAGTTGGTGTAGACATCAAAACACAAAAACAATTCTATAATCTCCTTCGAACGTTAAATAAAAAGCTTGATTTAACGCTTGTTTTAGCAACTCACGAGCTGGATGTTGTCGCACATGAGGCAACAGAGCTTGGGTATATTAATAGAACTCTTGAGTACTATGGGGATCCTGAGGAGTTTTTAAAAGGAAAATATTTCCACGAGCTTATCGGAAAAGGAGGCCTTCACCATTAACTTAGAAATACTACAATATAGTTTTATTATTCGGGGGCTTGAAGCAGGAATTATTGTTGCTATTATTGCGCCGCTTATTGGGATTTTTCTTGTTCTAAGAAGATACTCACTTATTGCTGACACCCTCGCTCATGTTTCGCTCGCAGGCGTAGCAATTGGACTTCTCATTGGAGTAAGTCCCCTCATTACAGCAATAGTTGCTGCTGTCTTGTCGTCGGTTGTTATTGAGCGTTTGCGAATTAGCAGGAAGGTGTATGGAGAATCAGCATTAGCTATATTTCTCTCTGGAAGTTTAGCACTTGCAATAGTTTTGATAAGTCTCGCTCGCGGATTTAAAGTTGATTTGTTTAGTTATTTATTTGGCAGCATAACGACTGTTAAACAAACAGAGGTTTATATAATCGCAGCTTTAGGAGTTCTTGTGTTGATCGCAATCATTGCCTTTTATAAAGAGCTGATTTTTATAACATTTGACGAAGAGGCGGCAAGAGTAAGCGGCATTCCAACCCGGTTCATTAATATTCTTCTTATTATTTTATCAGCTTTAACAGTATCTCTATCTATCCCAATTGTTGGAGTTCTGCTTATTGCAGCACTGATAGTCATCCCCGTTGTCTCAGCACTGCAGTTTAAAAAAAGCTTTAAACAAACAATTTTCATTGCCGAGGTAATTTCGGTGTTTTCAGTTATCACAGGAATTTTTGCTTCCTATTATCTTAATCTTTCATCGGGTGGAACTATTGTCCTTATTTCGCTCAGTATTTTTGTCGCAGCCTATCTTATCAAGAATAGATAATGTAATTGTTTTTGGAGAAAATGTATAATAGTAGAGATGGATAATACTTCCTCTCTCATTACTTCAACAATTCCCGGCCTCATTCAAATTCAAAGGCCAGTATACACAGATGAGCGGGGATTTTTTAAAGAAACGGTACGAATCGCAGAACTTGAGAAGGAGTTAGGCTCCCCATTTCGTGTGGCCCAAATGAATCATGCAAGGTCAAAAAAAAATGCATTGCGGGGGATACATACTGCACCATGGAATAAGCTTATTTATGTAGCAAATGGAAAAGTACAAGTAGTTATCGTTGACTTAAGGGAAGACTCAGAAACATTTGGTAAGCATGAGTCTTTTATACTGGGAGAAGACAATAGATCAAGTATTTTTATCCCTGCACATTGTGGAAACTCATACCTAGTTTTAAGTGAAAATGCAGATTATCTGTATCTTGCAGACCAAGAATGGGTGCCTAATAAAGAAATAGGTATTGCTTGGAATGATCCGGATCTTTCAATTGAGTGGAAAATTGAAGGAGAGGCTCTTCTTTCCGAAAAAGACCGAAAAAATCCTACTCTAAAAACCCTTTTCCCGACGAAATTTTAAAATATTTCATTGAGCTTTAACTCTGACTTCTCTTTTTCTATTGTCGCCAAAAACACATTTAACAACAGGAAGCTGGCTAAAGCAAGAAAAAAATCTCCAATTATTCCAAACGTTAACGCCAAACCAAGAAAGACAAGAATAAACCCATCATACATTGGATTATGCAAAGCACTATATATTTCCGATGAATACCATTTTGTTTTTTCATTTTTAAAAAATCTATATCCCATTGCTTGAGTAAGTCCCAATTGTTTTATGCTTCGTATTGAGAAGTATAATCCTATGAGAAATAAAACAATACCTGATATCTGTAAAAGTGGAGAGAAATTCGCTCTTTTGCTGTAAAATTGAAAAACGATAATCCAAGAAAGTAACAAAAGCCACAATATTCCATTAAAAGCATAGTGAATTTTCCAAAATTTCAAACGATGAGTATTCGATTCATTTTTTAGATTTTTAATATAGATTAGAAAAAGTGCCTGACTGAAGGTTACAAGTATAAAAAAAAGTACAATAGGGCTCACATACTGCATAGAGTAACTATACCACAAATAGTATAATATGAGAGTGAGTATAAGTAGTTATCCAAAAATCGGAATTGCACTAGGAAGCGGAGGTGCAAAAGGGCTCGCGCATATTGGAGTTCTCAAGGCTTTGGAAGCTCATAATATTCCGATTAGTTACGTTGCGGGATCAAGTATTGGGGCGTTAATCGGCGCTTATTATGCTGCCTATCCAAGTAGTGAAAAGCTCGAGCAATTAGCGCTCAGTTTTAACAGAAGACGGGGTTTCTCGCTTTTTGACCCGACCCTCAGAGGAGGACTAATCAAAGGCAACAAAATGGAAACACTCATCTCCGAACTTCTTGAAGAGGCGAGTTTTCAAACACTTAAAATTCCTTTTGCAGCAGTTGCAACCGATTTTAATTCAGGTCGGGAGGTCATTATCACAGATGGGGATCTTCAAAAAGCAATCCGGGCGAGTATCTCTGTTCCTGCATTTTTTCAGCCGCTTTGGTATGGGAAAAAGTTGTTAGCTGATGGGGGGCTTTCGGATCCGGTTCCAACCGAGGTAGTTAAATATATGGGAAGTGATATTGTAGTTGCGGTGACTTTGGACTCAGTTTCTATTGAACCAGATTTTGAGAAAACTCCTCCTCTCTCAGGAATTCCGGTTCGGTCAATTAATATTCTCCGCCATAATTTAGCTATACAAGCGACGAAAACAGCAGATATAATTATTTCACCGTCAGTTTACCAAGTGGGGCTAATCGGATGGAGCCATTTTTTTGACACAAAAAAAGCTCAAACGATTATCAAGGCCGGTGAAGATGCAGCGAATGATGTTATTCCGAAGCTAAAAGATCTCATAGACGAGAAACGAAAGCAAAATACCGGCATACGAAAATACTTCTCCTTTTTCAGACGTTTTAGCGCCTGAAACTCAATTGATGTTAATCAAGTTCTAACCTTCCGCTGCTTCTTATTATGAGTACTTTTATGCATTGAAAAAAGATACCATACAATAGTCGCTATAAAAGGAATCGCGAGGAAAAGATAGTAACCGTGATGCATCTGAAATAGCTTTGCTGTTTTTGGTCCAAGCCTTTGACCAAGCGACAGATAAAACATAATCCAAAAAACTACAGATATAAAGGTGCTTACAATAAATGTCGGATAGGGAACATCCGACATTCCTGCAAATATTGTTATTGGAATTCGAAATCCCGGAATATGCCTTCCGAATATAATAACCAAGGGACCATATTTCCTAAACCATTTTTCAACAGTTATAAGTTTTTTTTCATCGAGATGCAGAAAATGTCCAAATTTCCTCGCAATTCGATTACCAAAACGAGACGCGAGATAATATAAAATTGAAGCACCTATTAGGACCGTAATAAGAAGTATAATAAACGCAGCCAAAAAAGAAATTGTCCCTCTTGCTACCTGATACCCCATGTATGCAACGTAAATATCTCCGGGGACAGGTAATGGGATACCCGACTCCTCAATAAGCAAAAGCAGCGGAGCAATAAATACTCTATAGTGATGGGACTGAGAGATAATCGTGTACTCCGAGCCGTTGAGAGATGTTGTGTTAAACATGTTAAGTAAAGTGAGGTAATTATAACAGAGTTGAAGTAGGCACGTTCGACTTTTGTATATTGGAAAGGGCTCGATTGCTTACAATCTATTATGTCGGGATTTTCTAACCTATGCTAGAATAAAAATATGCCCACACTTCGAGGTTTTCTTAAACACAATAAGAAACTATTTTTATCTCAACTTTTCATAATATTACTTGTATTTATTGTCTTCTCTTTAGGACTACGGAGGATAACTATACTCAATACTGACATAACAGCTCTTAAGAATCATAAATCGCAACTGGAAACAAAACTAACTGCTACAACAAAGAACTACAATGATTTAAAAAATCAGGATCAATATAAAATTAATCAACAGCTTAAAGCAGATGTAGACAAGACACATAAAACATATGCCGATTCTATAACTGCTTTCGAGAGTATTCAGGACCTTAAGGTGAAGAAACAGGATACAAGTAAAATGGAACTCCTTTACGCATCAATAGTTAAAAATCTTTCAGACTTGAAGTATGCATCGGCAGAAAGTGATTTGAACAATCTGAATGGGCAAATTAAAAAAATAAATGATGATTTGGCTGCCAAAGCTGCACAAAATACAGCAGCAGGGGCTCCGGCCGGTCCGGCGCCGGAAAGCAATACACCACCGGCAAGCGGATATAGCTACCAATCGGTTAAAACCGATATCGGTGCATTTAATATAAGTATTGTGTCTGCCGATTTGGGGTCAACCCAAGTTATTATTGATACAGCATCCGATTCGGATTGCCGCAATGATTGCCCAACTTTGTCATTGGGTGATTATGTTTCGAGAAATGGTGCGTTTGCCGGAGTCAATGGCAGCTATTTTTGTCCGGCGGCATATCCAAGCTGTGCCGGCAAGACAAACTCTTTCGATACGCTTCTTATGAATAAAAATAAAAAATACTTCAATTCGGACAATAATGTATACAGTAATGTCCCTGTGGCGGTTTTTGGTGCCGGATTTACCAGATTTATTGGTGCATCGTCAGGCTGGGGGCGTGATACCGGGGTTGATGGAGTCATTGCCAATCAGCCGCTTTTACTATCAGGCGGCAATATCGCATTCGGCGGAGGAAGTGACCCTAAGCAAGGCAGTAAAGGATCGAGAAGCTTTGTAGGAAACAAAGGAAAAACAGTTTATATTGGGGTAATCCAAAACGTTACTGTTGCCGAGATGGCTCATGTACTTAAAGCCTTAGGTCTTGAAAACGCTTTAAATTTGGATAGCGGTGGTTCGACTGCACTGTGGGCCGGAGGATATAAAGCAGGTCCGGGAAGAAATATCCCAAATGCGGTGTTATTTATTAGGAAATAGACCGGATAGCAAAATCAATTAGTTTGATTCTTTGCTTGATCCTCTCGTGATCCAGGTTTTTTCAATCATTGAACTATGATCAAGAAATCATTTTTTTCAGGGCTATCCAAAGACACATTTTTACTCGCATTTGCCAGTTTGTTTTCCGATATCTCTACAGAGATGCTCTATCCGGTACTTCCGATCTTCATTACACAAGTTTTGAAGGATTCACCTGCAGTTATCGGAGTAATTGAAGGTGTTGCGACAGCAGTTCAATACATAATCCAGGGATTTTCGGGATGGCTTGCAGATAAATTTCATAGGAAAAAGCCAATCGCGCTTTTCGGATATGCTCTCGCCGCAATAGCAAAACCTCTTATTGGACTATCTACGAGCTGGCATGAGGTTTTGACGGGAAGATTTCTTGATAGACTTGGAGCGGGTACCAGAAGCGCACCACGAGACGCATTAATCGCGCAATCGGCATCAGAAGGCATGAGAGGTAAGGCTTTCGGGCTTGAAGGAATTGGAGATAATCTCGGAGCGTTTATTGGGCCGTTAATCGCCGTATTCTTACTTTACACGCTTCATATCAATTTACGATTAATTTTCTATTTCGCGTTTATACCCGGAATACTTGCTTTTGTAATGATTTTATTTGTTCGTGAAAAAAAAGAAGTTCCTATAAAATCGGTTGTTCTTCGTTTTTCTTTTTCTGCTTTTCCTAGAAAGTATTGGAAATACATAATAATTACTGCTCTTTTTGGAATTGGCAACTCAAGTAATTCTTTTCTTATATTACAAGCACAACGTCTTGGAATCCCTCTTATAATAACTATTCTAATCTATGCAGGATTTAATTTAGTTGCAGCAACATCTTCATTCCCGGCAGGATCGCTATCCGATACATTTGGCCGGAAGAAGTTGCTCCTTTTAAGTTTTCTTATTTACACATTTACGTATATCGGGTTTGGAGCAAGCAGAAACTTACTCCTAATAGGTTTTCTTTTCCTATTATATGGCGTCTACTCGGGGATTTACCGGGCCGTCGGGAAAGCGTTTGCAACGGATGACATCTCCCCACAGTTTCGGGCAACAGCAATTGGGATGTATTCAACTGTTATCGGACTGAGCGGTTTATTTGCCAGTCTTATAGGTGGACAATTGTGGGTACAAATATCTCCTGCTGCTACTTTTTATTTCGGCGCTGTTTTTTCCCTAATATCCCTAGTAGCTGGTTATTTTCTTCTTTCTGAAAGTAAGTAAAGTTATGATTGTTTACGCCATCAACTCAGATTACTTGTAGAGTAAAACTCCCAATACGATTGAGGTATCCAAAATAAAAAGCAAAAAATTCGTTATGATAATAGGTTTTTCTTTATGGAACATTCCGTAAATCACCCAAAAAAATGACACAATTGCATACGCCCCCCATGTTACAATAGATACTTCTTTCACTTTTCTCTGTGTCCAAACATCCAGCAATTGTGGAACAGTCATTATTGGACCGGCCAAGGCAAGAGGATAAATGAATGTGTCAATAAAATGCTTTTGCTCCCTTTGCTTGTTTTTTTTCTTGTGAGGTTTATAAAAGACATGTGCCATTTATTCCATCGTACATGAGTTAATTACTTTCCACAATATGTAAAAGAATTTACTTCTCTGGTTTTTGACCTTTTCAATATGTTAATATGGTTGAAATATTTGATAGACGGGAGGTGAGTAAAATGACAGGATATCTAGTAAATATTGAGGAGAAGACGTTGCAAAATGAGTATTTCCGAGAAGTGTTATTCACGGGGCAGCACAGTCAACTTGTTGTGATGAGTCTTAATCCAAATGAAGAGATCGGGATAGAAGTTCATGAAGTTGTTGATCAATTTCTGAGAATTGAGCAAGGAGAAGGAAAAGCAATTGTAGATGGAGAAGAATTTCCGCTTTCGGATGGCTCTGCAATTGTTGTATCTGCCGGAACTCAACACAATATAATAAATACTTCCTCAAGCAAAAAGCTTAAGCTTTATACAATTTATAGTCCTCAACATCATAGAGACAAAACAATTCACAAGACCAAACAGGAAGCTTTAACAGATACGGAGGATCATATTTAGGACGAGTGGTGAAATTTATGTAAGAACTTTTTATGGAGACGATTTTAACTTATAATCTTGAGGGTGCTTTACGACTTCATTGATACTTTTATCTCTGATTCTTTAGTATATTCTGCAGGCATTAGACGCCCTAGAACCCACTTTATGAGTATTTGAGCTATCTCACAACTATCTCTATCTAGCTTTATTATTATTTAGAATAATCCCTCCAATTTAACGTTCATCAATCACTACATTCTCAAGCATTCTATGGAATTCAGAAAATTGCTTCTTTGAGGTAAAATTGCTTTGCACAGTTTTTATCCCTGTCTTTATAAATTTGTCCCTTATAGATTTGTCGTTTATAAGTTTTTCAATTCGCTGGGCAAGAATACTTGCATCATCTGGTTGAACTAAATACCCATTATAAGAATCACTAATTATTTCAGGTATTCCTCCAACTTTTGTTCCTATAACAGGAATTCCACAACTCATTGCTTCAATAAATACCTGACCAAAAGTTTCATTTTCGGATGGCAATACAAAGATATCCGATTCCTTATATACATTAGGCATTTCTTCAAGTCTAAATGTTTTCAAAATTGTTTGCCTCTCAATACCATGAAGCTTGATATAGCCTTGAAGCATTTCGTAGGAACCGATGAACTCATTTTTCAGATTTTCAGGTGGATTACCAACAGCAATTACCAAATAAAGATTAGGATACCGAGAGGAAATTTTTGAAAACGCCTTGATCAGATTGACGACACCTTTTTCCTGAAGTATATTTTTTGTACCGCGAATAATTCGAGTTGCACTAAGTATAATTTTAGCTTTATCGTCTACTACTAATTGCTTCTTTAATAAGCGGTTAAATTTGTTATTATTATTAAACTCGAGAGTATTAACTCCTAAATAATGTGTAGATAAAATATCTATATCTGTTCCTTTTTGGAAACAATCTCCTGCAACACTCTGACTCACACAGCTGATTTTACTCCATATAAGTTGGTTAATAAGCTCTACTTGAAGGTCAGTTGTTGCAAATGAATGAAGTCTTAGAACTAGAGGTATCTCATGCAAGGAGGCTATCATATTTAGAAGCAAACTGAATATTGCCGGTAGTCCAAACATAATGTTTTCCGCACATATAATATCAATTTCTTTGTCTTTAATTATGTTACCTACGAGCCTTGCGAACAATCGAGCATTTTTTGCGATTTGCTTTTGGTGGCGATCTGCATGTCGAGGTATCGAAAAGCTGCTTTCGTTATAAATTGTTACATTTTTTTCTCTTTCGATTGTACTTTTGTTCGCTGTAGGTAAAATAAGGTGTACTGAACAGTCAGATCGATCTTTATAATAATTGATAAGATTTATAATGTAGCGTTCAATTCCCCCTATGCTCTCACGAGGTGAATTAGGACTAATGAATAATATATTCATATTTTTTACTCCACAAAAGTTAATGCAACACCACGTTTGCCCAAACGTCCCGTTCTCCCTATCCTATGAATATAATCATCGTAAATTTCCGGAGCATCATAATTTATAACATGAGTTACATTATCTATATCGAGACCACGGGATGCGATATCTGTTGCAAGTAGTATATGAACCTCATTTCGTTTAAATTGCTCTAAAGCTCGTTGACGTTGTCCTTGCGTTTTGTTACCATGAATTGCTGCAGCCTTAAATCCTTTATCAATAAGCGACCTTGTCAATTTTTCTATTCCCCATTTTGTTCTTCCGAATATCAGTACTTTATCAAATCCTTCCTTTATTAATAGCTCGTGTAAGACATCAAGTTTTTTATTTTTATCATTTACACGGATAATATCCTGTTCAATATTCTCAGCAGTATCTTGCTGTTTAATAGAAATAGTCACCGGGTTTGTAACAAAGCTTTGCAAAATTTCATTTACTTTTCCCGATACGGTTGCGGAAAAAAATAAAGATTGTCTTTTTTTCGGAAGTAAGGAAATAAAATATTTAACATCTTGAATAAAACCAATGTCCACCATCCTATCAACTTCATCAAGGACTATGTTTTGAAAGAGGTTTAAGTTTAATTTTCGACGTGTTATTAGATCCCTTAATCTTCCCGGAGTACCTATTACAAAATGAGGGTTATGTTTTAGGTTTTTTTCCTGTCTTTCTATGCTTGCTCCGCCGATACAGAGTGTTGCTTTAAGGTCCATACCCCTGCTAAATTCATTCAATTCATCTAGGATTTGCATTGCCAACTCGCGAGTAGGAGTAATGATAAGAGCTCGTTCATTTCTATCAAGAAATATTTTATTGATTAGTGGAATCAGAAAAGCAGCAGTTTTACCCGTACCGGTATTTGCTATACCAATAACATCACGACCATTAAGTAGATGGGGAATTGCCTTGTCCTGTATTGATGTTGGTGCGCTATATCCTTGTTTGGTAATATTTCTTTTTAACTTATCCGCAATTGGAAAATCATTGAATGAATGCGCTGTAACATCTCCATTTTTAAAATCTTTTGACTCTACTGCTTTTTTTACGAAGTGATTTACATCAAGCTTTTTTACGTTTCTTTTTGTTCCACGTTGAAATTTTGCACCCGGTGCATAAAAATTTTTACCGTGTTTACCACGGTAATGATTACTTTGTTTGAACCTATACATATTTATCTTCTTTCTTGTGGTTTCGCTTCTTTCACGACAATTGAGCGCCCATTAATTTGCGAACCATTAAGTTTGTCCATAGCTGCTTTTGCAATTTCAGGTGTTTCCATTTCAACAAATCCAAACCCTTTTCCTTGACCGGTATATCTATCAACAATTACCTTCGCAGAAATTACTTTACCGATTTTTGAAAAATGTTCTTCAAGTTGTGCGTCCGTAGTTGTATAATCTAGACTTCCTATAAATAAATTATTTATCATTTCTTATCTCCTCCTTTCTCAATAAACTTGACTTTGATACTACGCTGATACGTCTGCTTAGAAAATGAAGTTTTTTCTATAGGAAGATACAGTGGAATAAATAAAATTAAGGTATCTTTATCTTTACTAAAAACTAAATTAAATATAAGCAGATGTACCTACGTACTATCTGCGTGATAAAAACATCTTAGCATAATAATAGACCCATGTCAATAATGCTATAGGATGTTTGCTGCGGGCACTAGATGACATTAGAACTTATCTTATCAGTATTTAATTGGGAAATGTAAGAAATAAGATAATTTGTCAGAAGCACTCGTTCATGACCGGATCATAGCAGTATGGCTTATTACAACTACATAATATCAATATAAGTGTTATACTATAACAATATGAACGATGTTAATAAAAAAATTCCACAGAATATTGCTTCATTTAACCCGGACTTAAAATCAGTGCTTGGCGAGATAGAAGAAGGACACTATCTTATTATCGTAGCTGATCTAAAAAAAGCAGATCTATTTCTTTTTAACAAAGGGGAAGTGGAGTTAAGTAAAAAGATAATGGATCCGGGTGTTAGAAAAAGAACAAGGATAAATTCTGTGGAATTATTTGGAAGAAATAATAAACTATCACGCCATATTGATAATCAGATTCATCGGCACATGCAGCTTATTATACAAGAAGCGATTTTGCTTATAAAAGGAAAACATATTAATGGAGTGTTTCTTGGTGGTCATAAACCCCTCTTTCATAGAATAGTAAATGAATTACCTGCTGATTTACAAAAGAAACTAAGAGGAGAATTTATTACTGAGCTAAACATATCACAAGATGAACTAATCAAGCATTGCAAGCATGTACTTGAGGAGTATATAAAGTAATAAAGAAATTGTTTAAAAACTTACGAGGCTAGTCGTGGCTGGCTCTTCTGGGCTACGTAGGAACTTTTTATAGAAATAATTCTTACATTACACTTCCTAATAACGGAAGCATTGCGCTTGATGATCATTTACCATACCAACAGCTTGCATAAAAGCATAACAGATTGTGGGACCAACAAATTTAAATCCTCTTTCCAATAAGTCCTTACTCACAGCTTCTGCTTCTTTCGTCTTGGTCTGATATTCACTTAAACTTTTGAGAGAGTTTTTAATTGGCTTATTTCCGACAAATTTCCAAATGTATTTATTAAAACTTCCAAATTCCTTTTGTATCGCAAGAAATGCTTTTGCATTTTGAATAGTTGCTGCTATTTTTAGCTTATTTCTGATGATACCACTATCTGCAAGAAGAGAGTTAACTTTCTTAGAGTCATATTTTACAATTGTCTTTACATTAAATGAGTCAAAAGCTTTTTTATAGTTTTCTCTTTTTTTTAAAATTGTTGTCCAGGAGAGTCCTGCTTGTGCTCCCTCAAGAATTAACATTTCAAAGAGTTCTTTATCATCGTGGACAGGAACGCCCCATTCCAGATCATGATATGCAAGATTAAGAGGATCTGTTTCTGCCCATTCACATCTCTTTTTATCATTTGTCATATACGGAAAGTATATCAAAAGTTCTTACATCCTACGCTGGGGATACCATAAAAAAGCTGGCTCTGCTCAACACATTCAGAACCTATGAGTGGACAAAGCCTTACCAACCTTTAGATTACAGCTTCAAATACATGCAAAAAATTTTATATCAATAACAAACTTAGTTCTCTTTTTCTCCTACGCAATCTGAATCAACGAACTGGTCGGGATGCAACTATGGCAGTTTTTGATCTATAGTCTCCTGGATATGGAGTCCAACCAAATCCCATTTCCACAATTCCGGTAAAAATTTGTTTCTCTTGGGGTGAAACTTCAGTTAGGTTGTCTATTAAAAGACCTAGCCCAGGCTCTTTGCTGTTACTTGCAATTACCATAAAAAAAGCAAAGGGAGGGAAAGCTATTTCTTGGCACCATCTCCATATTCCAGTTTTTCCATCAACTTTTAGCTGTGGCCCATGGATACGAACATTTGGCCCAAAATATATGAACATGCCGAGTTCAAGCCCAATAGGTAATTTCTCTGTTGATTGCTCCAAAATAATGCGGCGTAATACTGGATATTTTTCAGCTAAATCCCATGAACCACTCAAGCTACACATACCGGATAATACTTGTCTCACAAAGGCTCCTGATCTGACACCACCATCTTCGTTATTTCCAAAACTAAGGTTGTCACCAAATGGACCAAGTGTCTTGTCCAATTGAGCGATTGTATTTGCATCTATAAGTCCTCTTGCCCTTTCTACCCAGAGCTTGTATTCAGTCCCATACAATTTACCAGTAAGGGAATTACACTTACCGCAAAGTGTATAGCCAAAGATGCCTCCTTGCTCTATGGTATGCTTTGACTTTGAATTAGCCTCTAGGTGGTCTCGTATCCAATCATCAAAAGTCAATTTTGTGTGCCTGAGTTTATTGCCACTAGACTTTGGTGGTATATGCTCTTTTGTAAGATCAGCTTCTTGTCCGCATAAACGACACCGGCCTTTTAGTGGATGGCGAGGTAGCATTGCCACTGTATCTTCGGCAACCATTTCGCCCTTGTCGTCAGTTTGAACAAAACCCACCGGCGCCGCTGCTACAGCCTCATCAAACAATTTTTTCATTGAAGGATCATTAAGGTTGACGTCTTTTGTAACAATTTTCCAATTCATCTTTTGACTCCTTCGACTTGACGCTTATATCTTTCTAGCTCACTACTGATCTCGGCAGGGGTAGCAAATGATCCACCTTCATTTTTCAATAAGGCCCCTACCTTTACTAGATTTTCTTCATCTTTGGCATGAATATAAAAGTTTTTCAGCGCCAGTAAGATATTGACATACAAGTTGTCAGTTAAGTGAAGATTTTTTCGGTTATAATGGAATTGCGAATACTGCTCAAAATCAAAGTCCTCCTTGAAAACGTCAATGAAATCGAATAATGCAACATAACCGCTATGTGTATATGAAGAGTAGAGCGAATAAACATCTGATAAAGCCTCTTTCATTGGAATAGGTTCACCACCACTTGCTTGATTCACTTTATTGACTGCGACATTTAGAGCCTCGCGAGCTGTCCTATTACCAATAATTTCTCCATAAAACCATTGTTCTAACAATTTTTCCTGTCCATCCTCTAAGAATAGGGCAGCCAAATTTAGTGATTCCATTGAGGATCTAACGAGTTCAACAATTTGGAAAGAGTAACCTTCTCTTACTAAAACTGCTATAGCTTTAAGGCTTGTAAAACTTTTGCCAATGAGCAAATAGGAGGCAACGAACTTGTCTGGATCGCCTATATAATCAATGTGTGAACGCGCTGATCTTATCAATGGCTCAAGTTCTTTTATTTTCTTGTCCAGAATATCCGCATATTGTGCTGCGATCTGGCGAGCTTTTTCTTTCTCTTTTGAAGGGAATAGTAGATCAGAAATGAGTTTTCTATGACCAACACGAGTTTTGAGTAATCTTATCTTTTCTTTTATTCTATCGCTAACTCCATCTTTTAATTTCACGCTCGTATTATATCAGTTTACCTTCTACTTTTCTTCGCAAATCTAAGCCAATTGGGGGCAGTTTTGTGATAAGATAGTGTAGACTTATGCCAGTAATTACATGGATTGGAAAAGACAAGGTTGTCAACCACGATAAAGAGCTTCCTTTTAGAGTTTTAAAGCCCGTAAAGGAACTTTCTGTTGGCGAAAATAGCGAAAATCTTCTTATTGAGGGAGATAATCTCGAAGCTCTCAAAGCATTAATGCCGTTCTATTATGACAAGGTCAATTGTATTTATATTGATCCTCCATACAATACAGGGAATGAAAAATGGGCATATAACGATAAAGTAAATTCTCCAACTATGAAAAGATGGTTAAACAAAGTAGTTGGCTCAGATGATTTAGAAAGACATGATAAGTGGCTATGCATGATGTATCCACGATTGAAATTATTAAGAGATTTGCTATCAGAAGAAGGAGTAATACTCATCTCCATAAACGACTATGAAAACTCAAATTTGCTCTTTATCTTGAATGAGATATTCGGAGAAAAAAATTACCTTGCTACTTTTATATGGAACACCGAAGGCAATATCGATAATTCTAGTAAGATAAAAACGAATCATGAATACGTTCATGCTTATTGTAAAAACAAGGAAATGTTCAAATCTCCTAGAGTTATTGACCCAAATATAGACGAAACAAGTAAGCTTTTTAATGAAGAGATTAAAAACACGATAACTAAAAATGGTCCTAAAAATCCTCCAAGTAAAGTCGTTCTTCCTATTGGATTTCCTGCTGAACTTAAAAATGGAACTATTCGAAAAAATCAGCACGAATACCCCAAACTTTCAGAGGATGTTATAGTAAAAGACTCAAAGATAACAAGCCAAGTAGAAGTAGAAAGTGGATGGAGTTCAAAGAATTTACTTTTATTATTTATTCAAAACCATTTTCATCCCATCGTAGATAGTCAGGGCAAAGAAACGGTATTCAAGATTACTAATACAGGAGCAATCTATACTTATAAAAAAAGGCAAGAAAATCAACACCATGTTCTTTCGGTATTAAGAAATCTAGGAACGACACAGCAAAGTAGTAGGATTCTTTCTAGTTTGGAGTTAAATTTTGATTATCCCAAACCTATTGGGTTGATTAAGTATCTAGTCTCTGTGTTTACACCAGAAAAACATGGAATTGTCCTCGATTCGTTTGCGGGTTCAGGCACAACTGGCCATGCTGTATTGGAATTAAATCAAGAAGATGGAGGCGATAGAGAGTTTATATTGATAGAACTTGAGAATGAAATTGCGGAGAATGTAACCGCAAACAGGCTAAAAAAAGTTATAGAAGGTTATAGCTCTGGACTCTTTCCTTCCGGAACAAGACAGGGTTTCAAATATCTTGATTTGAACGGCGAGCTGTATGATTATTCCGGGTATGTAAATCCAGATGCGAAATATGAAGACATGGCAGCGTATATTTACTTTACAGAAACGCAAAACTACTTAGACATATCAACAATTAAAAACCCTCTCGTAGGTTCGCAAGGATCAACTCATTACTTCTTATTCTTCAAAGATAAAGGGAATAACATTCTTGATGAGAAAACTTTGAAGAAAACTGATGGATATAAAGGCACTAAGGTTATTTATGCTGATAAGTGCCTTCTGGATGAAGAGTTTTTGGCAAAGCATGGTGTTGTTTTTAAACAGATTCCTTACGAATTAAAGAAATATTAAATTTATGTTGAAATTAAAGTCTTATCAACAACGAACGATTGATGAACTTAAAGATTTTTTAATCAATGCTGCGACGCTGAAAGGTGAACGAGGGATCCGTCTTGCATACCTCGATCAAGCCGGAGATGAAGAACGACACTATAAACCTGTTCAAGGAGCAGAACAAGCACCTTATTTGTGCATTAAGATTCCAACTGGCGGAGGTAAAACATTAGTTGCTTGTCATACCTTGCCAATTATTTTAGAAAACTATCTTCAAGATAAGAATGGCAAAGGACTTGTAATGTGGTTTGTTCCTTCAGACGCAATTAGGGCGCAAACTCTTTTGAATCTCCAAAATAGAAATCACCCATATAGAGAAGCGATTGACTCTAAGTTTGGAAACAACGTCAAAGTCTTCACTCTGGAAGAAGCACTTTCGATTCAAAAGTCAGATTTACAGAATAATCTTTGCATTGTCGTAGCAAGTCTACAAGCCTTCAGAAGAACTGATAAAGCGTGGCTTAAGGTATTCCAGAATAATGGCGCGTTATTATCTCATTTCGAAAACTTAGTTGAAGATACAGACTTCCTAAGTAAGGATGAAGACGGAGAAATTATTTATTCACTTGGCAACGTCATTAAAATCAATAACCCGATTGTTATCTTAGATGAAGGGCATAATGTACAAACAAAACTTTCCTATGACTTATTAGTTGATCTTAATCCCTCATTTATTTTGGAATTTACTGCTACTCCTCGATCAGAAAGTAATGTTCTCGTAAAAGTCTTGGCTTCAGAACTCAAAGCAGAAAAAATGGTAAAGATTCCGATTTACCTTGCAAATGTAACCCAATGGCAAGAGGCTATTCGAGATGGCGTTGAACAGCTCAAGAAGCTTGAAAAGATAGCTAGTAGTGAGAAGAGGCAGACTAAGGAATACATACGTCCAATTGCATTGCTACAAGCAGAACAGGAGAAGGAAGATGATTCTAAGATCTATGTAGAGAAAGTAAAAGCTTTTCTTCTTGATGAAATGAAGATTCCGGAGGAAGAAATAGCAATCAAAACGTCAAAGAATGACGAAATCCAAGGAATCGACTTGTTATCACCGAAATGTCCTATACGATATATCATCACAGTCAACGCTTTAAAAGAGGGTTGGGATTGTCCTTTTGCCTATGTATTAGTATCAGTAGCCAATATTGGCTCAAAGATCGCCGTAGAGCAAACCATGGGGCGCATTTTAAGACTTCCTAGTGCCTCTGATAAGAAGAATCTGGACTTAAACTACTCCTATGTCTACACATCGTCTGAGAACTTCAGTAAAGCCTCAAGCGCTATTATAGAGGGTCTTGAAGCAAATGGATTCTCTAAAGCTGATTTGAGAGAAAATAAAGGTAAGGTGGTAGCCGAAAAAACGGAGTTTGATCGATTTGTCAAAGACACTAACATTGAAGTTCCCTATATGAGTTTGAAATCCAAGAAAGAAGTACTGGCGTTTAATAGGGATTTAATTGGTGAAGAATTTCAAATATTTGAACACTACAAACCCTTTGAGGTTGACTTCCATGATGATCAAAATCAAAGAGTAAAGATTGATATTGATAAAGAGAACGGAATTTATCGAATCATTCAAGGAAAACTTATGCTTGTTTTATATCCAGAAGATTTTTCCCTTGAAGAAGTTGGTAATTGGCTCAAGCGAAATGTCCGCCATACAGTTATTTCATCAGCTGAAATGGGCGAATATATAGACAAAGTTATCAAAGATTTGTCAAAAACGCATAGCATTGAAGAATTAAGTCTTAATAGATTCCGTTTAAAGGAACGTATCCAAGAGGAAGTACAATTAATAATCAGTCAATTTGCCAAGACTCAATTTGATAAATTGTTATCCAATGGTGAGATAGATGCAAAAAGTTCGACTTACTCCCCTGAACAAAAAATTAATCTTGCCCGCTTATCTCAAGAGCATTTCCAAAAGCATTTATTTGAACGGGCTGGGTATATGAATGGAGAAGAAACAGAATTTACGATGCGACTGGATGTACTGGAAAACATTGAATGGTGGTATAGAAATAGAGAAAAAGAAGATTTCTATTTACAGGGTTGGAGATCTGGAAAGTTTTATCCGGACTTCATAGTTAAGACTAAATCAGGTACTTACATACTAGTTGAATATAAAGGTGAGGATAGACTCAGCAATGAAGACACGGCTTATAAACGAGAACTCGGAAACTTGTGGGAGAAATTAGGTAAAAATAAGTTCTTCTTAGCCGGAAAAGCCGATACTGATAGTACTCTTCTTCAAATAAAAGACATTAAATAACTTCTCCGAGCTGCATCTATTTTTTGTGGAACAAAAGGAACAAAAAGAACACTTTTCATTTTTGACTCAAATCCCACGAACAAAATAAACAAAACGAACAGTTTTTATTTTACGGATTAAGAAAAACAATAGAGAGATTGAGAAGCGTAGCAAAACTTACCCATAGAAGATAGGGAATCAATAAATATGCGGCCGGTTTTGATAGTTTATAAAATTTGATCATGGTAATAAGAATAAGCACCCAGAGAACAAGAATATCGAGCAGGCCAAAGATTGGTGACTTCAAACCGAAAAATAATATAGACCACATAAAATTAAAAACAAGTTGAGCTATGAAATAATACAGCGCTTCCTTTACATGCTTCTTTTTTAGCCCCTTCTTCCATATAAGAAAAGCAGAAGCTCCCATCAGAAAGTAGAGTGACGTCCAGACTGGTCCGAATATCCAGTTTGGAGGAGAAAATGGTGGTTTGTTTAACGTGCTATACCAAGTAGGAATTGCTGAAAGAGTAAAGGGTGTGGCTATAATCCCCACGAGTTCGCAACCAATCACTGCTATTAAGAGTTTGAATAAATTCCTCACTTATTCAGTATATAAATACTACCCTGCGGTTACAATGACTTCTTTTCTAGCCTCGGTCGATCAACAAAATCAACAAAATCAACGAATTTCATTTTCTCTATTTTCTTCACTTAAACTCCTCAAAAACAAAAATGTATAAGGATCAACGAACATGTTAATAGAATGATTGCAGAAGGAATTAAATTATGGATACATTGAGCAATCTACATATTGAAAATGACAAACATAACGCTCCTTATCTTCTTGCGGCAAGCTTCACCGGACTTATTACCTTCAATGGAAGTTATTTAGATCACGGCGTCTTATATTGGAAATTCTCCCCGCAGGACAAAGCCCTAGAGCTTCTTGAGCAGCTTAACACGAAAACAGAGCCACATATTGCCGCACAGGACTTATTTACAGCAATTGAGACATTCTGGAGGCAAGTTGCCAAAGCCAGAAATGGAGGAATGAATTATGGAGCAGGTAAACGATAATTTCAGCAAAGGTCATACACAAATACCTCATTGGTTATTCCAGTGTTTATTATTATTGGATCTTTCAAAACGCGAGTTAAAAGTTGTTCTTCTTGTTATCCGTCTTACTCTTGGATGTCAAAAGAAATGGGCAAAAATAATACAACGCGATCTAAGAATAATAGGAGTGGGAGAAACCCATGCAAAAGAAGTTTTAATAAGATTGCTTGAGACGAGGATAATTATCCTAAATGAAAAAACGCAAACTTATGGATTAAACGAAGACTACTTAAATTCACAACTTACCAAATCGGTAAGTATCAATAATCTTGACAGACTCATTGGCAAACAGTTGCTAAAAGGATCTTACCAAAATGGTAAGGAGGAACTTACCGAAACAGTAAGTAAAAACTTACCAAATAAGGAAGTTTCTACTTCCCAAGATAGTAAGTTAATAACCTTACTAAAACGGGAAGTTTTACGATCAAATAACGATGGTTTTACAACACCTAAAGATATATTAAAGATAAGTAAATATAGCGATAAAGATACAGTCGCTAATAATAATTCTTCTAACAGTGATTACAAATTTCTAAATCCCAAAACATTTACTTCCGGTAATGAAGGCGAAGCTGCAGCGCTGTATGCCTGGGAGAACTTAGAGCCAAATAATCCTTTTGCCTTTAAGACTACGTACTACGCAGCTTATAAAAAAGGTCTTCCTTCATCTCTTTTCTATCAGTTTGTCAGCGAAATAAAACAAGACGAAAGTATCAAAAACAGAGGCGCAATTTTTAACAGTAAAGTCGCCTGTTATTTCGAACAAAGAGCAGAAAAGGAGGGAGCCACATGACTCAATTAACCGAAGCGGATCTAAAATCTTTCCAACAGGCGGTTTATAAAGACTACGGCGTTATGATTCCGGACGCGTTATTATATCAAGAAGCTTTTCGTTTACTCAGTTTTGTAGAATCACTTATCAAATACGACCAGGAAGATAAGCAAAAAGAGAAAGAAAAACAGAAATCTGAGGCTAAGGTTCGAAACACGTTGAGTAGACTTTCTTGACGATTATGGATAAATCAGAAACAATAAAAGACAAAATGGAGGAATGTATTGTTATTAACCGGATTAGTTCTCAACGGCAAGACGAGGGGTACTCATTACCTCAACAATCAAAATTAAACAAAGAAGTTGCCGAGAAAGATAATCGAAGAGTTGTTAAAGAATTCAATATTATCGAATCGGCAAAAGCCAGCGATAAACGAGATGATTTCTATGTGGCAGTTGAGTTTATAAAGAAACATCCTAGTACACAGTTTGTTTATATCGAGAAGACTGACAGATTAACCAGAAATCTTAAGGATACGGTACTTGCCTACGATCTAGTTAATAACTTCGACATTACTTTTGTTTTTACCAGAGATAACTTTGTCTTAAATAAACAGTCAAATTCTCATGCGAAGTTTCAGTTTGATATTAAAGCGGTTCTTGCCAAGAATTATATTGATAATCTTTCTGATGAGGTAAAGAAAGGTCAACGTGGCATGTTAGAAGATGGCAAATGGCCAGGTGGTGCATCTCCTACCGGCTATATAAAGGTTCAAAAACTTCTCGTTCCGGATCCTCCAAGAGACAATTTTGTTAAAAGAGCCTTTGAATTATATGCTTCAGGTTCTTATTCCCTGACTTCGCTAAAAAAACAACTTGATAAGGAAGGTTTTCGGACACAGCATGGTAAACCTCTTACTAAGAGTAATTATTTTATAGTTTTAACGAATCCTATCTATTATGGCGAAATGAGATGGAATAATAAGCTATACCCTGGTATTCACCAACCAATTATCGACAAACCTCTTTTTGACTTAGTACAAGATATGCTCAGAAGAACAAAGAAAGGAGAATTAATACCAGTATACTCAAAACATAATGTTACTTACCGAGGAATCCTGAGCTGCGGCGAATGTGGGTGCAAAATTACAGCTGATGAGAAGACAAAGACCAATAAAGGCAATGGCTTCGTTCATAGGTGGGTTTATTATCACTGTACTCATTACAAGCCCTGCGAACAAAAGGGATCTAAACGAGAAGATAAAATTGATGAGGATATGATTTCGACTTTAAATGGACTCAAATTAGGTCCAAATACAGTCGAATGGTTAAAGGGAAAGTTGAAAGAGGGACACCAAGACGAGAAAGATTTCAGAGATAAGGCGGTATCATCTCTTAATAGCACTCTGACACAAGTAACTAATCGGCTGGATAAAATCTATGATGATAAATTGGACGGCATAATAGATGAAACAACCTACTTCAAAAAAAGAAAGGAATATTTAGATGAAAGGACTACTTTAGAGACTCAAATAAAGCAGCATATAGTAGCTGATGATATTTATAAGGATTTTGGTTGTTTAGTATTAGATGTGGCTGAAAGAGCTGGTCAAATATATGGGGTTCGAAAAGCAGAGGAAAAGAGATACTTATCCAATTTTGTATTTTCGAACCTCTCTTTACTGGACAAAAACCTTCAATTTAGCTTCCGTTTGATCTTTGATGCGATCAAAAAGTACCAAGAAGATGGAAATGAGCTGCCGAGCCTGGATTCGAACCAGAACCTGCCTGCCGGCAGGCAGGTAAACGGATCCAAAGTCCGTCCCGCGGAGCGGGATAAATTGTCCTATTTACTCCGCTTTGCGGAGCCATTACCCCGCATTGCGGGGCGAGGACGACTCGTATCTATGGCTGCGGGACATGGATTCGAACCATGATAAACGGATCCAAAGTCCGTTGTCCTACCATTAGACGATCCCGCAGCCTTAGATATCAATCAATTCTTTAAACAAATTACCGCCCTTATATGATTTTAATTCCTTTTCTCTTTTTCTTGCCATGGAGTAGTTTTCAAGCTCTTCCGAATAAATCAGTTTAAATGGCTTTCTATTTTTTGTTGATCTTACTCCCCCTCTATTGTGTTTTTTTAACCGAACAACTAAATCTTTACCTATACCGACGTAATAACCATTATCAACTAAACTCTGTAGCACATAAACATATACCATAATACGTCCGTTGTCCTACTTTACCCCGCATTGCGGGGCGAGGACGACTCGGCAAGGTAGGTTCATTTTACTAAAATTCCGGTTGAAAATCCACGAGGATTAAATTTCTACACTTTCTGCATGTGTGTGTCCTTGAAAGCCGTTTTATATTTCAATCCATATCCGAAAAATCTATCCATACCCACATGTGCGATAAGGATTAACCCCATAGCTGTAATCAGATCACTTTTTGTATATATCCCTATAAAGAAAACGATAATTCCTACCGCAAAATTATGCATGAGATTATACGTCACTGCGCCCAGCTTTTTATTCTTTAAATACCCACCCATAGAAATATCGGGGACAAAAAGAAGAACAATAAACAAAATCCAATTAAAATGAAGAATCTGGTAGAGGTAGGCAGAGGAGAGAAAAATTGCTAGCCCTTCAAGATGTAATATTTTTTTAACCATTTTAACAAATAAAAACCCTGCTTATAGTAAAATAAGCTCTACTCATATTTAGAGCAGGCGTTTTAACTGACGCAACTACATCATCACAGCCAAGACGACTCCCATCAAAAGGAGTGATGCCAATTGATATCCTGTGTTTATATAAAACAATTTCCAGTTTTTGTCTCCAAAAATTTGATCTGTCAATTGTACCGGCATCACAAATCCAACCCACACCCAGAAAGCACTACTAAGGCCTGTTACCAAATTTGAGTACCCGTAATAATGCTTTGAAAAGGTCATTATATGGAAAAGCACATATGCAGTGATCAAAGCGAGTACAAAACTAAGCCCGTACAATTTCCCCATCTCTTTTTGTGCTTTCTTTAAACTCTCTGCTGTGTATCCCTTGAGTTTCATCCACTGCTTGCCAAATAAAGCCTTAGAGTACCACGCAAATCCTACTGCCATACTTGCAACTGCTGCGATAAGAACTGCTACATAATTAACTTGTACATTCATGTTTCTATCACCTCCTTTCCGTTAAAACTCATCAATAAGTATAGCATAGGAAGAGTTAGACGGTATTCAAGAATTCATTTGCTAAAAATAGCGGGGCAGAAGAGTTATTGTTTGCTGTACAATCCGATAAGTTCTGCTTTATCGAGGATATGTCCCTGCATTTTTTCTTCAATTTGCTTTTTATCTGCAGTTGCCGGAAGATCAAGCTTTGTATCGAGTACATAAAGTTTGAAAAAATACCTGTGAGTTCCTGACTCGCCTCGCTGAAGCTGCTCCGGCGAAGCGGGTGGGGGACACGGACCACCATAGCCTGGCTTTCCAAAACTCGTCACTCCCTCAACACCGCTTTTCGGTTTTGTTCCTTCTTCAATTCCCAACGTTAAAGGCTCCATGTTGAATATCGTCCAATGCACCCAGGTCTCCATTGGCGCGTCAGGATCATCCATAATAAGAGCAAGGCTTTTTGCCTGCTGTGGTACTTCTGAAAACTGCAGGGAAGGATTGATATTCTCACCGTCACAAGTGTATTTAGATGGAATCTTCTGTTCGTGTGTAAATGCTGAGCTTGTAATTTTCATGAGTTTAGCCTTTTCAGCTATTGTAGCAGGTTTTGTCGGTTGTGCCACAACGGATTTTTCAGTTTTAGTTTTACCCACAAACACAAATTTCGCAGTGAGAAAGATTATAAGAAGGAGTACTAAGGCAAGAAGAACTTTTTTCATTGTAGCCAGCAATCAATATCTAATAGCTATTTAGAGCGGGCGATGGGAATCGAACCCACCACCTGTCGCCTTTGGCGACCGTTCTACCGATTTATGTCTTGGAGCGGCGAACCGGGATTGAACCGGCGACCTTCTCGTTGGCAACGAGACGTTCTACCACTGAACTACCGCCGCACATTTGACGAACGACCGACCCGCCCGCCCGAAGTTCTACATTGTAGGACGAAGGAGGGTAAACTACGCCCGCATTTAAGACTCTTTAATAGTGGAATAGTACCATAAAATAGGAAAGTGGTAAAGGTGGAACAATTATATTTCCAGGAGTCTATTATTGATTATTCTGTTGGGGTTTCAGGAGTTGGCGGTGCAGGTGGAACTTCCGGAGTATGCGGTGTTTCGGGAGTAGGTGGTGTGATTGGAGGCTCAGGAGTTGGCGGTGCAGGTACAGGACCAGTAACGGGTGGTGTAGGTTCGCCGGTTGGAGCACCGGGCTGTGGAGCCGGTGGGCTTTGTGGATTTGGATTATTTGTCTGATTTGGATCGTCCATATAAATAAACTATCATAAACTAAAAATAATGTAAAGTAAGAAAATTATTTCAGATGGATATCCGATACTTTCAACTGATTTTTAAAATTCATGCGCCCCGATATCGAAGGCTGCACCACGCGGCCGGCCGGTACCAAAGTAATCTTTGGTTGCAGAGCTGGCAGTGCCTTTATCGATTGCACCTGTGGAGCCGGTTTGCAGCTTGTAGCTGTTCGGGTCAAAGCTGAACCCTCCTTCACCAGGTAGCTTGGGATCAGTAGTTGACCCCTTAGACGTAAAGAGGTTATTGGCCTGGGTGACGCCATTCGCATTACCATTTGTATAGGTATTGCCACTTCGCGGGAGGACAATGTTGTTGCGGACAACGGTGTTGGTATTATTGCTCGATGCGGCAAAATCAATGCCGTTTTCCCACGTATTAACTATAGTATTGTTATCAAAGATATGATTTTTCAAGCCGGATGAGCCACCTGCGTTCCAGTATCTGATACCCGTTGAGGTATTAACAACGATATTGTTGCGGATAGTGTTGTTCGCGTTGCTGCCTTGACCACCTTCATCAGCCAACATAATACCAATTGCCTGGAGACGGTAGACCGATTGACCTGGACCGCTCGGCTTGGATTGCTCCGATTCATATACTAAATTGCCCTCGACCAAACAATTATGTGGTCCATCCATATAGATATCAACTGACCAGTTATCATGAACAATGTTGCTAATCACTTGATCCCCATTACCAAGTACCATACCCTCACCAACTCCATCGTGAATATGGTTACCCCGGAAAGTAACAGGCCCGTATTGGCCGGAACCGCCGCTGTAATGGTTGGTCGATGATTCCCAATTACAGTTGTAACCGGTGCAATTACAGGCATCACTTTGATTATGGCAGGGATTGCTCCAGACATTCCAGCCAAGTTCATTATTTTGGTACAAGACATCTGTAACCGGCCCCGACCAATTGGTCGTCAAGATGCCGGCATCAGCTGAGTAGAGAATTCGCGAGTTCTGGACTGTCACGTGAGAACCATCATTAACCAAGCCACGGGCTGATGAACGTTGGATGGTTAAACCATCAATAATCAGATAATTAGCACCGGCACCGATATTAAATAGACCGTCGTTATGAGCGACGCCGACACCTGTGCCGTCGATGACAGGTGTCTCGCCGGGGGAAGCTTTAATAGTAATTGGCGCACTTGCGGTTCCGGCTTTGGATAGAGTCACTTTTTGGCTATATGTGCCCCCTTTAAGACATAGTACGCCACCTGGTGCCATACCGGCCTGTGCTGTAGAGATAGATGTACCGGGCGAAATGGTTTGGGTGCAATTTGCAGTTGGTGGCGTTGTCGGTTGAATGACAGGCTGGGTCACAGGTGTTGTTGGGAGTATTGGCGTTGTCGGCTGAGGTTGTTGGGTTGGTTGTCCAACAGGAGGACAGGGATTTGTGGGAGGAGTTGTCGGAGTAGGATTACCGGGATTAGGAATAGCGGTAGGATTTGGCTGTGGTGCGGGTTGAGGAGGCAGAGTGGGGATGATGCCACCGCCACCGAGAAGTCGTAGGATGAGATTAAGAAGCTGAAGAATGAGACGTAAGAGTATATTGAGAAGCCCATTTGATCCTCTGTGGCGGTAAGCGTGACTTGTGTCACTTGAGACAGAGTTTGTTGTTGGACAGGGAGATGGATTGGCAGGTGGTATATCGGTTGGAGGAGTCCCGATTGTGGGAGATACTTGTTGAGAGGGACCACTTGAAGGAGTCTCTTGAGAGGGCATTGGTGATGTGCAAGGTTTCCCGCTCAGACAGAAAAAGGTGGGGACAATAGTTGCCGGTTGGATTGCTCCGGTCGGCTGCGTGGAGGGTATGACTCCACTACTTCCGGTAACCGTAACAGTTCCCAAGTTGTAACTTCCGTCACTTTGTCTGCTTTGAATCGCAAGTTTCATAGGCTGAAATATATTACCGGGGTCGACAACTTTGACGGCAACAGCATACGTCCCGTTTGGGACGGTAGCCGGAAGCGTAAAGGTGTCGGTGACGTTTGCGAGATTTTCAGGAAGTAGTGTCTTAAGATTAAGGGTAGATTTCCCTTCCCAGGCAACAGTGCCACTAGTATTTTTCAGTTGTATCATCACATTCCAATCATAATATGTTGGCGCTATATTGACATTGGACCAATTACTCGTCACAGTAAACTGCTGTCCTACACCAAGCTGGGACGGAAAATTCAAGTTATTCAAAACATATCTGTATCCTGATTTAAGAATTGTTTGCTTAATTAGACTCTGATTCGCTGCGCTTAGTGAGTTATAACTTCCTAAATTTGCACTTCCGATCCAAGTCGCATGTGTTGCCACTGCTCCATCGTAACCTTTTTGATAATTAGCCCCACCACAATATTCTAAGAAAATAGGTGCTTTTTGCCAGTATGTTGGGGGAGAAAAACTTATATTTTCTACACCCAAACAATCTCTCCGTTGCCCTACCGGCTTTACCATTGGCAGCGATAGCGCATATTCACGGGCATACTGATTAGCTGTCAGGGTTAAGAATTGTTTATTAGGAAACGCTTGAGTCTGCGCATCTATTAAGGCTTTTAACGTCGCTTGTGTTACGTCGGTCGCTCCGGTTGAAGAAGGATATTTGATTGGGGGATTATTTCCACAATACATATGCCACTCGGCATAACATCCATACCCACTCATATCAATAAAGCCAATCCGTGGGTTATTGGCGTATTTAGCTCCCAATGCTTGAAAAAGAGCTTGGAAGCGTGAGACATAATCCGGGTCATTCCAATCCGGAATATACAATGACCCTGTCGAACCAGAAACAGAAAACCCTTTCGGCATCAGTGATTTTAAGTAGTCAGGTATACAATTTAATTGCCACTCAGTAGCCGGCATGACTCGCAAACCAACAATGCCTCCCTTGCTAGTTACATCAGCCAGTCCTTTATCAATGGAGCTAAAATTATACTGCCCTTGAGTCGGCTCCAGGTCTCGCCAACAAACACGCACATAATAATCACTCAATTGCCACGTACTAGATGGTCCATTTCCATCGCCATAGTAGGCAAATCCTCTACCGGGATTGGCAATTTCCGGTTCTCCGACCGGAATTACTGTCGGATTAAAAGTAACAGCAGGTCCTGCTGATTTGCTGCGCAAGTCTTGCTGATATTTAGCGTTGATTATTAGAAGTATTGTAACGATGAGGAGAAGACATAAAACGCCAATTTGCAACAAACTCTTAGGGTGACGTTTCATAAACTTCAACATTATCCGGTAGCAAAACAGTCAATAAATATATTATTGGTTAATACTCATCCGTATGTCAAGCTCCCGGAATAATAATCACTCTTTTTTATAACATTCCTTGCAGAGTGAGATGAATTTTTTTGTCACCTGGCTCCAGCTGAGATCCTGAACCTTTTTATACACCTCATAACTAACTTTCCTATATTCGCGTTCATTAGACAAAAGGTTTTTTATTTTATCGGCAAGGAGCAGGGGATTGTTGGCAGATGTGATAAGCTTTGCGTGTTTTTTATCAAAGATGTCTGAAACGCCTGTTACATCTGTTGTGATAACAGGCGTACCGCACGCCATTGCCTCAAGAGCCGAAATACCAAAAGACTCATAATGAGAAGGCATGACGACAATTTCCGATGCATTATAATAGTAAGGGAGCTCCTTTTGCGGTTTTCTGCCTACGAACTTCACAGAAGCGGAAATATGTAAAAGTTTTCGTATTTGTTCGAGTTTTTGTAATTCCTTTGACCATTTTTCAACACCTTCCGTCACATCTCCTCCGACTATCCAAAGACACAACTTTAATCGTGGGTTTTTCTCAAGTAGAATTTTTAGAGCATAAAGAATTATATCTATACCTTTAAGAGGCTCAATTCGGCCCACAAATAAAATATACTTGAAATTGTCATCTGCTTGTACTTTTTTCCTTGCCAGATGTTTCTGAATTGGTCTAAAAAGTTCTAAATTAATTCCAGGAATGAGGACTGACACTTTTCCCGAAGGACTATTGTAGAGTGTCTTTATATACTCCGCATCTACATCACTTGTTGCGATCACTTTATCTGCTTCACTGACCAGCATTAGTTCAATCTTGATCCGTTTAATATCTTCCTTTTCTTCCTCACCCCTGGCGACCAAATTCTTCAATAGCCCAAGTGTATGAAATGTCATAAGCATCGGGAGCTTAAGTTTCTTTTTAATATCGAGCCCGATAAGACCTGACATATAGTAATGGCAGCTGATGACACTAAACGTTAGATTCTCTTTTTTAACAAACTGATAAAAACTCTCCAGAAATTCAGGAATATGGCGAATCAGCTTGGTTTTGGGGATAGCCCCCGTCTCACCGGCAGGTAAATGGATGACACGAAGATTTGTTGAAACGTTAACAATTCTTGGATTATTGTTATCTTGCAAACGCGTATAAATATCAACTACAAATCCTTTCTTTGCAAGTTCTTTTGACAGTTCCAGCACATAAATATTCATCCCTCCGGTCTCTTTTCCTTCCTCGTCTGATAGGGGACACGTGTGATAGGAGATCATGGCGATTCGTCGACTTTGCATGAAGCCTATTATACATCTGCTTCTTTCAAATGGCTATGTATTTATAAGAAACCGTATTATTCCAAAATAAAAGTGGTATAATGTGTCAGCAATGGTCAAACAAAAGAAAAAAACCGAAGAAACATTTCAGGTACGAGGTGAGCAATTACTTTCCAAAGTCAAAGAGCTTGCCAAAGAAGGAAACGTACGAAAGATAATTATTAAGGATAAAAAAGGCAAGGTATTGGCAGAATTTCCTCTTACTGTCGGTGTCATAGGGGCAGTAATTGCACCGGTACTCGCTGCTGTCGGCGCTATTGCCGCTCTGGTAACCGAATGCTCTATAACTGTCCAGAGAGAGGCCTAACCCAGATCGATGAGACTCTATAACTCTCTTTCTCTCGCAAAAGAGAATTTTTCCCCGATAAAAGATAAAGAAGTAAAAATGTACGTTTGCGGCATAACTCCGTATGATACAACACATCTTGGACATGCGTTTACGTATATGTTTTTTGACGTTCTTCAAAGATACATCCAATTCCAAGGTTATAAAGTGACCTATACACAAAACGTTACTGATATTGATGATGATATCCTCAAACGCGCAAGGCAAGAGAATCAAAATTGGAAAACTTTAGGCGAATATTGGACTAATAAATTTCTCACAGATATGAAAGCGCTCAATATTAAGTCACCAACATATTTTGTCAAGGCAACAGAAAGCATCCCGACTATCATTGAAATTGCTGAAAAACTTCTAAAAGATAAATATGCGTATACACGTGACGGAAATGTCTATTTTAGCGTAAAAAAAGACAATGAATATGGAAAATTGTCAAAATATACAAGAGCCCAAATGCTTATTCTCTCCAAAGAGCGGGGAGCAAATCCCAATGATCCGCGAAAAAAAGATCCATTAGATTTTATCCTCTGGCAGCGATCTGAACCTGATGAGCCGTCTTGGAAATCTCCATGGGGCCTGCCTGCCGGCAGGCAGGGGGCTGGAAGGCCGGGATGGCACATCGAATGCTCCGCAATGGTTTACGAGTACCTTGGTGAACGGATAGACATCCATGGAGGAGGACGCGATCTGATTTATCCGCACCATGAAAGCGAGGTTGCCCAGTCGGAAACTTTCACAGGTAAAAAACCCTTTGCGAAATACTGGCTTCATACCGGAATTGTTATGTACTGCGGTGAAAAAATGTCAAAATCATTGGGAAATCTTGTGTTGGTATCTGATCTTCTGAAAAAATACTCGGGAAATGCTTTGCGATATATGTTGCTTTCTCATCATTATAGACATCCATGGGAGTATTCGGAGCTTGAACTGGTTGATGCTGAAAAAAATATTGCGATTCTTAAAAATGCTCTTTTGCAAAATCCGAAAGTTTCAGGAAGTCAAAGCGGTAAAAAAATCGTACGTTTGGTCAAAGCCGCACTTGCAAATGACATGAATACACCAAAAGCTCTTGAAGTCCTGACATCATCAGCAAAAAGACAGCTTGCAAAACCAGTCAAATCTAGTCAAGATGCTTTAAAGGAAGTGGCCTCGCTCCTGGGATTTAATATATAGAGCTCCATGTTTTTCACCTTCTTAGGCTTGCATTTCTTTTCACGGTGTGTCTATATTAAATAGAGAGCTTTTTTATGGATGACTTGCAAATCTTTAAACTTGGTACTATTATGGATAATGTGAGTAAAAAATTTAAACACAACTATAAAGCATTGATGCTTGATGTTGATGGAACGCTGGTAAGCAACGATTATGGAGGGAAAATATCGAAAAAAGTCAAAAAATCTTTACTCCTCTCTTCCAAGAAAATAACGGTTGGAATTGCAAGCGGAAGACCACTTGATAGAGTAACGTTTATCTTTAATGAATTGGGGATAAAAAAACCGTGTGTTGTGGGTGGTGGAACGCAAATTGTTGATCCTATAACGAGAAAAATTTTATGGGAAAAACCAATTCTCCCGAAAGATATGAGGATAATTACCAATGCTCTGGCTTCATTAAATGCCAAGGTGTGGGTTGTTGATAACACAAAAGAGCTCCTTTTTACAAAAAAAATGGCACTTCAGAAACCAATGAACTTTTTTATACCGAAAATTAAAGAAAGGAAGGCGAATGCGCTTATAAAGGCATTCTCTCATATTCCTACTTTGGCATTGACCAAAGTTGTTGCTTATCACCACGGATACGTTGCCCTTCATATCACTCATTTCAAAGCTACAAAAGAACATGCAACACGAAAAGTTGCGCAACTTTTGAATGTTAAGACAAAAGATATTATTGGAGTAGGGGACGGATATAATGACTTTTCACTCTTTAAAGCTTGCGGTCTTAAAATCGCAGTAGGAAATGCTGTCAAGGATTTGAAGAAACGTGCCGATTATATTGCGCCAAGCGTAAACGAAGACGGGGTGGCGCATATTGTTGAAAAATTCATTTTGCGCTCAAATACTCCAAAAAATCAAGTCAAAATCTTGTAACTCAGGTTTTATCTCCCCATTCTGCCATTTTTTTAAACATCACCTCAAGCGATTTTCCTCTTGCAGTAAGCGTATATTCAACATGTAGTGGTACTTCAGCAAAAACTTTTTTATTAATAATACCTGCCTTCTCAAGTTCCCGAAGACGAAGGGAAAGCGTTTTCGGACTGATGCCTGTCAATGACCGCTCCAATTCCCCAAATCTTTTTCTGCCTTCGAACAAGTTATGAAGAAGAAGCATTGTCCACTTGCTTCCAATAATCTTTAACGTTTTTTCAACCCCGCACTCAGAGCGATTTTGTGATCCGTTTGAGGCCATCTTTTGTAGTATAACACTCTTACTATAATTTTTGTAGTTCCTTTTAATTTTGAACCGAAACTAAAAACCTTTTTAAGCTTCTTCAATGACGCTGATTGTCAATTTTGTTCCTGAGAATTGAAAAAGAATTTTGACAGGCTTTGCGAAATTATTTTCTATATACAAATTCTGTAGCTGGTCAGAAGGATTATCCCATAGGTTGCTATAAATTGATGTGCCGTATTCCTTTGGAATTTCGGGAATATTCGCAAAATTGTGATTGGTTGGTGAGTTTACGCGAAGATTTGCATCTTTGGCAACCCAGTTAAGAAGTGATGCTAAATGACATACCCCATCCCCGTAAAGATAACCGTCTGATCGAAATCCTTCTTGAGCGCCAAAATGAGCATGGATTGTTTTAACAAGTTTTCCTCTATACTCAGGGAGTATATTTTCATGAAATGCGAAAACTTCACCCGGTTTGAGTACCATCTCATATTGAAAGGGTTTCCGAATCTCAGTCCAATTGATTTCGCTAACACCGGTTGTTTTTCCCGACAGATAGGCAAGTGTCAAAAGGATATTATCCTTAAAAACGTCGTTAACAAATTTATCACCGTATCTTGTCTCCAGCGACATAGTATGTCGAGAAAGTACACGTTCACTGGAAAGTAAAATCTTCGAAGGACCAAATGCTTTTGCTTGCACAACAGCGAAAAAAAGTGCCGAAATAATGATAAGAAAAATTCTTTTAAACATAAGAAAGGGCTACAATATATAGCCCATAGGATGCATTATATACTACTATAAGCCTAGTGTCAAGTTTCCCTCTTTACTTTTTGTGACAGGTTTTTTATTCTAGAATTGGTGCCCAAGAAAAAAACAAGAAAAAGAAAAACTGGTAGTGATTTCTCTTTACGGCTTGCTATTGTCATCGTGGGGTCATTTTTGCTTATCGTTGTTAGCATGACCCTCCTTCAGGTACAATCCAGCCCGCCGTTTTGCGCTAATTCAATAAGCTGTATTAAGGATCTATCGGGTAAAAAAGAAGCCATAAATAAGGGGGTTTTTATGGGTCGTGAGATGACAGCTCCTGATACAAAGGACACGTCTAAATTCGCTCTCGGGGAATTAAAAGCCGTGCTTGGCGATGCGACAGGAGATTTTAAACGAATTTACGTAGATTTAAATAAACAACGACTTTACGCATATGAAGGAAGCAAAGTTGCCTTTGACTTCCCCGTATCAACCGGAAAATGGAATCCTACGCCTACTGGAGACTTTCGTATATGGATCTGGCTTCGTTATACACGCATGACCGGCGGCAATCCGGGGATCGGCACGTATTATGACCTCCCAAATGTTCCATACACTATGTATTTTGCAAACTCAGTAACACCAAAAGCGTGGGGATATAGCCTACATGGAGCATACTGGCACAATAATTTCGGTCACCCGATGAGCCACGGTTGCGTCAATATGAGAATCGAAGATGCAGGGAAAATTTTTTACTGGACAAATCCAAATGCAGAGAATGTGAGCTATGCTAGTAAAGAGACTCCTGGGACCCTAATTACAATCTATGGTATCACCCCAAAAGAGTGAAAAAGTTATTGATTGTATCCCTTAGCCCGTGCGTAAGCCATGGTACCGTTGGTATTTCCCCCATAGGCACGAAGCCCATCATATAAAGATCCGTGTTTGGCTAAATAATTAGCCGCAGAATGAATCGCATCCTGTGCATTGTTGATATCAGCAACGCCGTCACCATCTCCGTCAACCCCGTATGTTCTCCATGTGCCGGGCATGAACTGCATAGGGCCTTGCGCACCTGTGCCGTAACCGCTTGAAATAGCACCATTTCTTCCTCCGGTTTCAGTCATGTGTACTCCATATAAAACTTGCCACGGAACGCCGTATTTTGCTCCCGCCTGTTGGTACACGCTGTCATATGGCGTTGGAGCTGCTGCGGGTGTTGAACTGTGCGTAGGGATTGCTACTGGTAGGGCACTATAATAATTGACCATATTTTCATTGCTACCAAATTGCTGAGCATATTTTTCATTCAGTTCGGGTCTTAATTCTTCAGGTGAGTCCGGCTTTTGTGCTTTTATTTTTAAAAGCAAATCACTCTCCAATTGTTCCGAATCTTTTACCCACGAATTATCGTTCCAGATCGTTGTCCAATATGCTTCATCTTTATAGAAGTTTTGGGCGATTGTCTTGAGTGTTTCGTCTTTTGCCACTACATGAGCCACGAAGTTCCTCTCCGGAAGAACCCGAGTAAAAACAAATTGGGGAGTCGGGGGAGTTGTGGAAAAAGTGGATGATATAATTAGTGCTGAGGACAAAACTGTAGACAGTATTGTCTCAATCATATAATAATAAAAACTAACTTAAACATATTACTATGGGTCAGTTAGTTAATAAAACGCAATTCTACAATACTCAGCTAAATTTGTCAAGCTGAACACTACTTTTGTTACACGAATTATGAACTTTTAAAGATAAACGAACTTTGAATTTTTAAAATATACTTATCTTCTCGAGGGGAGGTGAGCAATATACAAATAAAAAGTTTAGAAGAGAAACAACAAGTTATCTCAAGCGTACTGAAAGG